>Ga0187827_10001098_pt1 | contig 40655 bp, 36 predicted proteins | sample ETNtaG_39_FD_167969 | JGI IMG/M metagenome (GOLD analysis project Ga0187827, IMG submission 167969) | Marine microbial and viral communities from oxygen minimum zone, Eastern Pacific Ocean - ETNP2014_SV_150_PacBio MetaG (Illumina Assembly) | ecosystem: Environmental > Aquatic > Marine > Hypoxic...
TTATTTCCCGAAACATCATAACCACTTTATAAAACTTTACAATAAGACGGTCAAGATATTCAGGAACAGGGTCAATAGTCGGAAAAGAATTCACTTCAACTACCCTTATAGCATTGAAACCGCTCTTTTTCACAATCCGGGCAAATTCTTCACCTCGAAGAGTGGAACGATACACATCGGCAGTTTTTGACCTCGATTCTTTATCCAGCCAGGGTTTGGATTCTTTCTTTGAAAAGAATCGCTCTAGCTTAACCAGCATCCTGTTAACAGGCATGGCAATCCTCTGGATATTATCAGGCCGTTCCGGCACGTTCATGGAAATCATAACCCCGCCTTTTTTCAGGACCCTCTGCATCTCCATATAAGCCTTTTCAGGTTCTTCTACGTGCTCCATTACGCCGAGTGAGATGATGGCATCGAAGCTTTCGTCATCAAAGGACATATGATACAGGTCCTCCTTTTTCGGGTCTGCCAGTACTCCATATTTTCCCAGGTTCTTCTTTGCTATTTTAAGCGCCTCTTCAGAATAGTCTGTAGGCGTCACACTTATGCCCAGCTTCATGGCCTGATAAATGGAAGATGTTGCCCTTCCGCATCCTATCTCCAACAGTTTCTTACCCCTGCAATCACCCAGGACCTCTGATAAAATCTTTGATACAAAAACGTTGTAATTGTAATAAAAGAATTCAACCTGTCTTCTCGGATTGCATAAAGTAAGAATGTCATCATCTTTGGTACCCATGGAGGAACTCCATCTTTTATCATATACATCTTTATATTTGCCAATATTCATTTCTTCAAGGATTTTCATATTTTATAGATAGCGAATCAGATTTACAGAACATTATATAAACAACATCATTTTTAAAAGACATATAGCCTAAACCACATCTCAGCACAGTTTGTGTTATACACATCTCATAATTGTTTTCGGAGAAAACCCAAATAATTTTTACCCGAGTATAACTACAACCAAAAATTGATCCCTTGAAAAGCCAAAAACCAAACCGGTTTTTGTATATATTGCGATTTAGGATATTTTAATACATCAATGTTATCACCTTTAATTTTAATATCATTTAAACTTTTCAAATGTAAGTCTCTTAAAAGGGGCGAAAGGCATCATATAAGCTCCTGTTGAGTATAACCCCGTTGATTCCGTCATTATAAGACTAGGTGTTCTAAAATAACTTAATATAAATTCTTTATTAGTATGTATTTTTATTGCATAAATCATCGATGTATCCTTGACATGGTAGAATATTTTTTTGAATAATTATCAAAAATATCATTTAATATATTACAAAGTGTATAGGGACAATTAGCAATTATATAAAATTTCATGACATCAACCTCCATCTTCATACTTACATCTCTTATTCTTTGAATATATTTTTCTTTAAAGTCTCTTTTATAATAACTTGTTGCAGGATAATGAAACATAAAAAATAATTCATCGTTAATAGAACAAAAAAGAACCTCACAGTTCCTTTGGCCGAAAGTATATATCAAATCCTGCGTCTTACTAGTTTCTATTGTCTCTCCCCAGGGAAGTATAGAATATTTATCTTTGACTATAATACCGGACTTTTGACCATGTTTCAGCGAATTTATCCATTGCAGAAAAGCAATAGAATCTATATCTCTATCTTCTTCTAACTTATTAATCAACTTTGATAATATATCCAATTTAATTGAATCATAATTATTGCAATTTCTTATCATCATGGTTGTTACGTATCTGCTTATATTAACTTGTATTCCTAATAAGTTTGCATATTGAAAAAGTAAAGCAGTAGGGATTTCATAGTTGTATTCCTTTTCTGGATTAGGTCCTTCAGAAAACAATACAGAAAAAGCAATTATTAAATCACGACCATTTCCTGCTATATTATAATTTTTATTATAATCAAGCTTAAGTAGCCTTCCAAACAGTACTCTATATAAATGTTTCCTAATTTTATTTATTATTCTATTAATATTTCGTCTTATCATAAAATAGCCTCTTTAATTAATGAAAAATATATCTTATGATGTGTTTCATAATGTTTTTAAAAATAATTACCAATTCATAACCTTATGCTTTTAATGTATAAATTAGGATTATATATTATCAATAGGATTTTCTAATGCTCCTATCGCTTCTTTAACTGCTCTTTTTACAGCATTAATTGGTGAACTCTCTATCATTATTGTTATATCATGTTTGCCAGACTCAATCTCCTGTGCTATTTTTTCATAATCAAATGACAATAACTCAGCGACTTTTATAATTTTCTTTGATCTGCTTACAAAATCTTTATGACGTTCTTTTAAATATTTCTTCCTCTCTGCTATACTATCTCGTATACCTCCTGATATTTTATTCAACACTGCCTCAACAGAAACGTCATTTTTTAATTTCGCAAGTGCATATAAAGGACCGGGCATTCCCTCTATCGGTTCATATGTAAAATCCACTATTTCAAAACCATAACGAGTTAATAACAATTCTATGCTGTTCTTAGTAAAATAGCGATAATGGTTGTTGTTATAATATTCAATGACCGAACCCCAGATACGTCCTGAATGATTTCTTATAAACAAGAGACCTCCTCTTTTTAAAACTTTTCGTATAGAAAGCATCGTAGTCTCTAAATCATAACAGTGTGCCAATACTCCAAGACATAATATAAAATCGAATAAACCTTCAGAAAAACTCATTGTTTCAGCCTCACCGAGATGAACATCTAGACCAAGTTCCTCTCTACCTGTCTTTACACTATCCTCCTCAGGACTCACACCAACACAATGCCAGTCATTCTTAAGAAAAGGAATCATTGTGGCGCCAACCGCGCAGCCAAGGTCAAGCATTTTGCCAGGTGGGATTTTAAATCTCTGAAGGTATTTAATAATCTTTTCTGCTCTATTCTTTTGGTTCTCTATATACTCGCTTTGTGGTTTTGAAGAGCCATGGGTAATCTTTCTATAGGCTTCCCGATAGTAATCAATGTAGTACTGTTTCTCATAACGTGGATTAACCATAACAAATCCACATCTTTCACACCCCTTTACGGGAAGTTCACCATACATACCAGTACCACCGGTCCTTCCTATACTCAGTATCACTTCAAACTTCTCTGAATCACAGATTTCACATCTGATTAAATGTTTAGCATAGTTATCCTTCATTACTAATTCTTTCGAATGAATATCCATATTTTCTCCTCTTATAATGAATAATTCAATTTAAACCATTTCATCAATATATATGATCTAAACCAGACAATAGCTCTTTCATCATTGCGTGTAAGACAATCCTGTTGAAAAATACTATGACATTTGTTATGCCAATAACCAACAGATTTAAGTTCCTTTGACTTAAGCATGTCTTGAATATTTTGTTTTAGCACGCCAAAAACAATATGTGCATTGCTGCCAGGTCTCCCACTTTTACTTTTCCTATTAATTACTTCTGAAGGGAGATAATCCCGTAAGGAATCACGAAGCATCGCTTTATTTTTACCATTTTTCATGAATTCCGAATAATCATAAGAAAATATATGTTCTAAAAACTTATGATCAAGAAAAGGAACCCGAGCCTCTATCCCATGTGCCATGGAATATCTATCCTCCATTCTCAAAACATAAGGGATATCTCTTGTAAATAAATGTAAAAAGAGATGCGCAAAGAAATAATTCTTACAACTCCCAATGATAGTAGGGTAAGCCGGTTCATTTACAACTTCAGAATATTGTTCTGTATAGTCTCGATCAAGCAGACTATAAGCGCTCATGTTTTCCTGTCCACAACCACCATTCTGCAGCATTTCTTTATAAGCATTTAATTTTATCAATATTTTATCTGTTGTTATACCTAAAAGCACTTCAGCTCCTTCAAGAGCCGCATTAAATAGATCAGTTCTTTTATCCTCCAAAAGAGAATATAGGTAAGGATATATAAACCTGACGTAACCACCAAGTGCTTCATCACCACCTTCACCTACTAGCAGCACTTTTATCCCATTATTCGCGATTTTTTCTCTTAACAAATACTGATAAATGCAACTTACACTGTGAAATGGTTCATCTTGAGTTCTAAGAATCTCTTCTATCATCTCAGGTGCTTTATTAAAATCAATATTAGGATATGAATGTGTTATTTTTGTGCCAGAAACTGCTTTATCTATCCAAAACGACTCATCAATCGTATCAGGAGGGATAACACTAAAGGCAGATAACTCATATGAATTGCTCACTAGTTGAGAGGCAACTGCGGTAATGGAAGTTGAGTCTAAGCCTCCGCTTAAAGTAACCGCAATAGGTACGTCAGACATAAGATGCTGAGAAATTGTTTCGAAAAAAGATACGCGGAATTCAGAAGCATTAAATAATTTGCTATCGTTAATACTGAGAGTCCAATACTTATTCTTTTTTGTACCTTCAGAGGTTATCTCAATAGTTGTAGCAGAGGGCAAGGAGTTAATTTCTTTATAAAAAGTATCAGTTGTATCATCAAGCCATCCTCGAGAGAGATATTTAAATATTGTTCTTTCATTAGGTGCGTTTTTTTGAGGAACATAACTCAAGATACTTTTAATTTCAGAAGAAAGAATCGTTTGTGTATTATTATAACAAATGAATAATGGTTTTATACCCAGCCGATCTCTAAAACCAAAAAGTTTTTTTTCTGATTTATTCCATATAATAAATGCAAACATCCCTCTAAGAGACTCAACACACCTAGTACCGAATTCCTGATAAGATTTAAGTAATACTTCCGTATCAGAATTACTTCTGAATTGATATCCTCGTTTTTGCAATTCACAACGAAGCTCTTTATAATTATAAATTTCACCGTTGAAAGCGATAATATAATTTTTATCATCTGAAAGCATGGGTTGTCGACCAGCAAGAGTAGTATCAATAATACTTAGGCGTCGGAAATAAACAGCGAAGTAGTCATCCGCGTAAAATCCATGGTCATCTGGGCCACGATGGAAAAGTAACTCTCCCGCCTTAATGATGGATTCTTCGTACTGTTTTATACTGCCACTACTGTCGTAAACACAAAACAACCCGCACATAGTTTAATTGTAAAAATTACTAAATAATCTCAATCAATTTTCTCCATCTTTCAAAAATATAAAAACGAAGCCAAAACTCAGCCCTCATAGTATTATAATGCTGTAAATCGTTTTTAAAGTATTCTAATAATTTATCATTAGGAATAAAAAATGGATGCAACCCACCTTCTTTTAAAATACAGTATATCTCATTGTTAATTAGCTTATAAACGAGATTTGCATGATTACCCGGTCGGTTGCTTTTTCCTCTCCTGTTCAAAACGCTGTCAGGTATATATCCTTTCATTGCACGCCTGAGCATCGCTTTATTGTTACCGTTTAACATAAACTCTGAAAAATCATGAGAGAAAACCATTTCCACAAAAACATGATCTAGAAATGGCACTCTTGCTTCTACTCCATGTGCCATAGAATTTCTATCCTCCATCCTTAAAACATATGGAAGATTGCGTACAAACAATTTATTTAATAGGCGGCCAAAAAAAATATCCTCTGAGAAGGAAGTGGATTTGTAATAGAGCGGAGTATTCACGATGTGTAGATATTCATTTATAACAGTAGCATTTAGCAAGCTGTAATGATGCCTGTTTTCCTGTCCACTTTCATTATTGGAATTAACTCTTTCACTGAATAAAAATTCTTCTAATATTTTATCTATTGATTTATTATTAAATAAAGGTTTGCAATTTATCAAAACATTTAGAAATTCATTTAGCTTCTTTTGACCAAACAATGCTTTTAGATATGTGAAAATAGTACGTTTGTAGCCAGCTAAAACCTCATCAGCACCTTCTCCAACAAGCAGAACCTTAATGTTTTTTTTAGCAACCCTCTCACGGAGTAAATATTGATAAATGCAACTAGAATATTGAAATGGCTCGTCGTGTTTTAAAATGATCTCATCAATTTTATCAGCAATATTATCTATCTCTAAAACAACATTCTCATGCTCTACACCTGTCATCTTTACAGTCTGCTCAATCCAAAATGACTCGTCTACAGTTTCCTGAGGAAAAACACTGAATGTTTTCAGCCTATTATTTTTTGCGGTTCTTGTAATTGTTCCCACAATTGATGAAGAATCAAGACCACCACTGAGAGTAGCGGCGACAGAAACATCAGACCGCATATGAAGAGATACAGTTTCTTCAAATAGATCTCTGAATTTATCTATATCAAAGTTATAATTATCTCCATATCTGAGATTCCAATAACTTTTTTCTATCATTCCATCTTCTGATATTTTCATGAATGTATGTGCTGGAACAGCTTTAATATTCTTAAAAAAAGTGTCATTAGTATCATCAACGAAATTTCGCACAAGATATTTAAATGCAGAACGTTCATCTAACTCTTTGCTTTCCGAAGCAAATCGGAGAATGCTTTTAATCTCAGAGGCAATTATAAATTGTTTATTACGATTAAAATAATATAATGGTTTGATACCAAATCTGTCGCGGGCCAAAAACAATTCTCGAGTTCTATTATTCCAAATGGCAAAAGCAAACATTCCTCGCAGGTAATTAAAACAGTCATCTCCATATTCCTGATAGGCCTTCATCAGCACTTCCGTATCAGAGTTGGAAACAAATCCATACCCCTTCCCCTCAAGCATGGTACGGAGTTCTTTATAATTGTATATCTCTCCATTGTAAACTAGTATTAAGACACCATCATCAGATATGAATGGTTGGTGCCCTTTTTCTGACAGATCAATAATACTGAGCCTCCTAAAGTAAAAACCTGCATGATCGTCAAAATATGACCCATGATCGTCTACACCTCTATGGTATAAAAGTTGGCCAGCTTCGACTATATCTGAAGCATAGTTTCTTAATCCGCCAGTTTTATCAAATACACCTATGAAACCACACATTGTATAAATATTTACTTTTTAATGTAGACTTCTGCTCTATAAATCCAAATGACTGATATTTCTGAATATTTTATTATCCTACAAGTAGAATTGGTGTCATGCTTAAAACATGTAAAAATAATTTTACTGCATTAATTAAATATCCTTAGGGTCTATTCTTTTTAAATCGTATGGATTTTCATCCGGTTTATTTATCCCAATTCGAGTTGAAAATGCAATAGAGATGTTTTTTTGTCTTAGAATCTGAAAGACTTGTTCATCATAACTATTTGGATTGCCATAAGGGTAAGAAAATGTTCTTATTGGTTTTGCTAAAGAAGAATTCAAGTAAGAAATACATTTGTTTAGATCATTATATTTAAATTTAGATGGCATCTTAGCAAGAGCCTTGTGGCTGTGAGAATGTCCCCCGATTTCCATGCCGCTATTTTGCATTTCAATTAGATTGTTAGTACTTAAATAAAACTCTTTTAACAATTGATCTGAATTATCAAAATACTTTTCAGAAAGCTCATCTAAAACATCCTCACACTCTTTACTTGGAAGAATATGATTAATTAAATATTTAAACTGTTTGATTTCATCTGTGTCCCATCTGAATAGTTTTCTTGCTAATTCCATAGGAACTTCGGTATTTATATTAAAAGCACCTCTTTTTACTTTTAAAAGATTAACAAATGAGTCCTTCATTGTGATTTCACCTAATTTGTTTCTTAAAAGATGAATTTTATGAATGATAGGTATCTTTTTATCCAATAATGGTTGAGTAATTATAAAAAAGAAAGCTGGAATCCCTAATGCTTTTAGATATGGAAAAACAGTGTGATAATGGCATTTTAAACCATCGTCAAAGGTCAACATCACTGGCTTTTTATTATTTTTCCATAATGAACCACTTAAAAGAGAAAGTGCTTCATTATAGTTGATAGGAACATAATCCCTTAAAAGGGTATCAACTTGCCTTTGAAAAGATTTAAAAGGTACATAATGTAGGTTTGTAAATTTCTCTTCTTCTTCTTTTGAAAAGACATAGTGGTACATAATTGCTAGTATATCCATATCCTTGTTAAAATAGTCCCTTCAAGGGCATTGTTTTATTAAATATCTATGATAGAAGTCTTTGTCCTAGACAACTGATTGCCTGATAAGCATTACTCACGTGTTGCTTTTATCGTCCACTAGTTTGCCAAAGGTTGCTAATAGTATTCATGTGTTCTTAACTCATAGGATGAACTACTTTCGTCAGAACAACAGGAAATATCAACTACGAACCTGCTTTTGTTTTGAACACTTGCAAGAATGAAATGCGTTTCGTTTACATCCAGTATTTGATGTTCAAAAACACATTCCTCGGATATAAGGTATGAACCCAGTAACTTTTGCTTATGCAAAATTGGCAAGACCTGATTAAAATGATTAATGCAACCATCATCGAACGTTAGAAACAAAGCTCTTGGTGGCTAAACAAAGCTGGAGCTAACAATATTCATTAAATCGTAGGCACTTATTGCATTGTAGTACTTCTTTATTTATGCTATCTGCCATTTGTAGAAGTTAATCGAAAGTACCTTAATGTCAGGAAAATGAGGATTTTTCAACTCTCTTACTTAATTATACTTTATTATAGTAACAAATTTATTCATCTACTCACTTTTTTGTGCGTGAACCATAAACGAGGAAGAGAATGGTACTAATTCTGAACAGTGCCGTGCGTAAGTTTGCAATAAATTTGCAATTAAAGTATAAACTTCCGGATGCTTAGCTTTAAACACCGATGGTACACCGTGTATATTAATAGGATATAGCTCTACAACTTTAAAACCTACATGTTCCAACATGTTCACAAGTTGAATTGGAGTGTATTGAAAACGTGTAGTTACATCAATAGTTGTTCTCGGATGTTGAGTAGTACTGTTTTGTAAGGGGGCGATTTTCATTCTTGACATTTCTTCTATTTTCTCTTTAGAAGCTAATGCTACTGATTCATTCAGCAAAGCTTCAATATTAGACTCGTTTAATTCTTTGCGTGTATATTCATTTAGAGAATGAAGATTAAATAATCTATTTCGAGACCCGACAACAAAGGATCCATTATGGTTCATTGCGTTATAAACCATATCAAACAACTGTTTCATTTCATACTGTGATATATATTCTATAAACCCATTCATAGAAACAACATCAAGCATTTGTTTAGAAAAATCGAACTCAAATATTGTGCAACATTCAAAATGTGCTTTTTCTAGCTGTTCCTCCTTAGCCTTACTTAAAGCTTGTCTTATCATATCCTTAGCAAAATCAACGCCTATAGAGTTAATTCCTTGTTTAGCTACCTCGCAAGCTAAATCACCAGTTCCACACCCAACATCCAGAAATGATACAGTTTTTTTACGCTCTTTAATGATATCAATAACGTATCCGTTTCTTTGTTGGATATTATTTACTTTTACATCGCTTGTTGTCTTTACTTTATTCTGCCAATCTTTAGCATGGGTATTAAAATAATGAAGGGTTTCCTCTTGTTGGATATTCGACATATTTTTCTTCATTTATAAAATCCTTTCTGTTCTGCTTCGTCTAATCATTAAACAACTTCATTAATTGTAAAGTGTTAATTTTATTTTGACAATTTCTGCACAATAATGTCCGGCAATATTTCTTTAACTTTACTCCTTATTTTTGATACTGGAAGAAATTTGACTTTCCACCAGACATACATTGCCGTAAAGATCCAATTACGTGTCGGTAGTTCTTTTAGATTGTCTCTTTTTTGTGCCAGCAAGTGAATCTCACCTTGTATAGATTCATTAATAGTTTTTGTAGCAATAACTATAAAACCACATTTTGAAAGTAATGCAACAAGTGTGTTTTGAGTAAAATAGTATGTATGAACGGGCTTAAAAATATTATCAAATTTTATTGAAAACATTTTAGTATTTAAATTATCAAGTCCTGGAACTCTCACGAAAATATATCCATCATGCATTAATACTTTTGAAATGCTTAATAAGAATTCCTTCGGATTGAAAGTATGCTCCAATACTGCCGAAGCTATAACCAAGTCATATCTAGATATCATCTTAACTGGAAGATTATTAACATCAACTTGTAATACATTAATACCATAGACCCTCTTGCAGTAATCTGCTGCCTTATTTGATAATTCTATACCTGTGATATCTACATTAAATTGCTCATCAATTATATGAGTCAAATGTCCATATCCACAACCTACATCTAAAGCTTTAACTCGACAGTCATCAGCTTCGGATTGGCAAATATTATTAAAAATAAATTTACCAATAGAGGAATAAAAATCTAACGTTTTCTGAGGTATATGTATATCGTATAGGCTCTCGTTATTTATTTTCCTGTGGTAAAGGTCTTTATAAAACTTATTGTAACCACCAGATTCAAGCACGGGGCTGATAAAAACCAATCCACATTTTTTACAAATCTTAATGTGACAATTATCGCTTCCCGGCCAATGTTTTCTAAGAATTTTAGTTGTTAATAAAGAACGGTGATCTTTAGATAATGACCCACATAAAGCACAATCGACTAAGGCTTCTGTATATTTTTTAGTTTCTGTACTGTCATTGTTCTTTTGTTGCATATGGCACTTACAAAGCTTTTGTATAAGCCTTTTAGTTACAAAAAGCAAATCGCTTGTTGGAATTATTTAATAGCCAAAAACCCCTCAAACGAAGCATATTTCATTACTGTCATAATATCAACAAAACCTGCCCGTACAAGAAAGTCAAGGTTGCCTTGTGTGGAGAAAGGTTCCAGAACTCCCTTGAGACTACGGGCCTTTGCAATGACCTCTTCTGAATTATAACCATGTTCTAATTTGTAATCGGTATATATAGCACTCATCATGTCCTGGAAACGGGCATCAGGAGCACGAACTTTTTCAAAAAGAAGAAACCCTCCTCCCCAATTTAGGGCATTAAATATCCTGTCAAACAGAATCTGCCTGTTTTTCGGTCTGACAAACTGCATCGTATAATAAGAAACGATTAGATCTGCCTTTTCAAAATCTACATCTACCAAATCCGATTTCACAACAACAACGTTTTTCAACTCTTTATTCTTTTTTCTCGCCGCTTCTAACATACCGTCTTCTCTGTCGATAGCAATAAATTTCACTGTTTTGTTTTTATTCCGGTTTACAAGGGTACGTACAAGTTCTCCAGTTGAACATCCTAAATCGTAACATATAGAATCGTCATTAAGAAAGAAATCTGAAATTTTAGCTATAAGATCATGCCCCTCTCGATAAAATGGAACAGATTTTGAAACATGCGAGTCAAACGTTTTGCTTACATTTCCGGCAAATGACCAATTTGCGTTTTCCGCTATTATTGAATCACCAACCTTCTGTTTCTTTATTCCCATTTAGATCATCCTCCTATTTTATGGTTACAGTCTCGACTAATATAACAAGTAGTTTAATAAAACAATTTTTTCTGGATAGGAACCATAACTTTTGAAAGTATATCGACAATATGCTCACCGGCCCGGCCTTTGCCAAAAAGGCTTGAGTTTTCGTACTTTCCATTCTTAAGTTGTCTGCGAACCGCTCCCTCAATCTCATCTGAGTTATAATCCACATGAATAACATTATCTCCATGTTCTCTGTTCTGTTGGCGTGTACCTATATTAACAGACGGGACACCAAGAAAAGCCCCTTCTCTCAAAGCAGAACTTGAATTGCCGATAATACATTTTGTATTATTCATTAAACACGCATATTCCTCTGCGGGAAAGCTCCTAAAAAAATGAATATAGTCAGGATTTCTTCTTTCTCTGTACATTCGCAACCCTTTTGAAATATCGTCAGAACCGGCATCAACGTTTGGCCACAACCAGACAGTTTGCATTCCTATTTTTTCAATTGCATTGAGTGTTTCATTTATTTGTTTGAAACCATTTCCAAATTCTGTTGTTACCGGATGCTGAAGGACCATCAGATACGGTTTATCAGGATCCAGCTTGGGCCCCACACCCCCATGACTTTCGAAAATATCTGAGGACATATTAAAATCCAGATCTGAAATGATATCAATAGAAGGACAGCCGGTACAGTATACGTTGGAAGGGTCCTCTCCCATCCTAATTATATTCTCAGCAGCCTTCTTGGTTGCTGCAAAATGGATATGAGATAATTTTGTTACCGCATGACGCACACTTTCGTCTATTGAACCTGTCATCTCACCCCCCTGTGTATGTGCAAGAAGAATATTCATGTAACTGGCAGCAATAGCGGTCGCCATTGTCTCAAAACGATCCGCGACAGTCACGACTATATCAGGTTTCAAATTCTCAAACATAGTAGCAAGCTCCATGATTGCCATCCCTGTAGACTTTGCCATTGTCGTTGGATTCTCACCCTCAACAATCAAATAAACCCTCCCATTTATTTTGAACCCATCAGACTCAATAATCTCATGAACATTGCCAAACCGATAAAGAAGGGCTGACGCTCCCACTATCAACTGTAGTTCAAGATCAGGATGTTTGTTTATTTCGTTCAGTACAGACTTGATCCTGGCGTAATTTGCACGGCTGTTAACGACAACACAAATCTTACGTCTGGTATTTGATAACTTCATACTATCTCTTCCCACTTTAGAAGCCTATCAGGAAAGACATCCCTCTTTAAAGATTGACCGATTATATTGTTCAACTCAGAAAAGGGGATGCCTGTACCGGGTTTTTTGAGTGTTATCATCTCCCTTTCCAGAACCGTACCTGCCTTTAAGGCCTTTACCGGCGCTAGACTTTTAGAAAACAATAATTTAGTATTGGCAACGCTTCCCGCAAGGCTATCTTTATCTACAGGGTGGTTGTTCATTGTATCGAAAGCATCCCTCGCTTTGACTATAAAGACAAGTTCATCAATCGATATGGAAGCCGCCACGTCAGGACCAAAAACTCTCTTGTCAAAAACTACATGAACCTCAATCATATCAGCGCCTCCTACCAATGCGGCAAGGCTCGGAAATACACTGCCTGAGTGATCAGACAGTCCAACCGGACAACCGAATCTTAAACGCATCTCATCAATAACATTTAGTCCGACTTCCTCAAGAGGCGCAGGATAGCGACTTGTACATTGAAATAAAGCGAATGGTGTATCTTTCTTGTTGAGGATTTCAGTAACTTCCTCTATTTCATTATAACTACTCATACCGGTACTAAGCAGAACTGGTAGCTTGGTTTTTATCATTGCATCTAATAGGTCCGGCGTACTAAAATCTCCGGAACCTACCTTCCATGCGGGAATACCAAGTCTTAGAAGCATCTCAACAGCTTTGACACTGAAAACAGAACACAAAAAAACCAAACCCCTTTTATGCGCGTGTTCTACAAGACCCTTCCACTGCTCTCCACTGAATTGCATCCGCTTCCAATAGTCATAACGTGTTTTATCCTGACAACTGAACTCTACACGAAAACCCTCATCCATTGTAGATTCTTCAGAGGCAATATGCGCCTGGAACTTTACAATATCAACACCAGTATCTGCAATTGCATCTATATAGGCATGAGCAGTACCAAGTGACCCGTCATGTGATTGCGCCACTTCGGCTATTATAATCGGTTTGCTTCCCTTGCCAACCTGAATGCCCCCAATAGATATACTTCTATTTATCATGAAAAGTCTTTGTCTCTAATGTATCTTCTACATATTCGGCCATATAACCAGTACAGAGTACATCCTTCCTCAACCCTGCTTCTTCAAGCTGGTCCATCAAATAGGTTATAAATGGTCTTCCTTTCACTCCTGCCATTACTGTAGGTCGATCTGCTACGGCGAGGTCCTTAATCTTACCCCAAGACCTCCTGCAAAAGATCACTGCACCGATGGCGGTTAATTCAGCACTACAATTGTTCTAATCAGAGACGAATTCAAATAATTTCTTTATTCTATCAGTACTTAACACAGGGAAATATTTATTAATTTTATCATCGTTCCTATATACCGGAACCTTACGGTCGGAAAGCCTCCCAAAAACTCTCGTTATCCTCGCACTGTTGATTTTTTTTATGTTGTGATAGCACAGGTTCATCTAAACATTTTCTCAAAGCTGTTTTGAGCTTTTGGGGATCTTTTTGTATAAAATGCGTTACGGCTTGTGGCCGTATGGATTGATTATTCCCCAGTTTTAGTGCCATATCACAATACTCTGAATACTCAATAACCGGTTTACCAAAGATGGAAGCATCATAAGTGGCTGAACTATAATAATGGCAGATTACCACATCGGCTTTGTAAGCCAAAGTACTCGGATGTAGATTATATATTTGAGCATCCAAAGTCGGGTATTTTGCGATTTCATTTTCTATCATAGTGATATTATATCCTATACGTGGCTTTAATAATAACGTGCAATCATTAAAGTGTTCACTGATAACATTTACAATATCATTAAAGCAACTTTGAGCAGAACGTTCATTTTTAAGTAGAGGAGCGTGATTCAAATGTCCGAGAATATAAACAATGACTTTTTCCTTAAGATTTATATTTTCGTAATAATGATCAGCAGTGTTTTTTATGTAAGATACCCAGCAAGGCTGTTTTCTGACTTCTTTTAGAATATATTTAGGAAGATGGGCAACTCTGGGATCTTTCAGCCATAACCAGTATTGACTATGGGCAACTATGTTTCCTTTAGTGGGGGCTGGTTTACCAGTAACTGAGACAGGTGGTCTCTTTTTACACTTGTAAGCGATCATAAACATACGTGGATCGTATCCTACAGGATCGCCTTCACAAAGAAAAACACGTTTGCCTGGTATTATTTTGCCGAGGAGACTATAGGAGACCGCTTGCAAATACAACTGAGCAGGGTGTGAAAATAACTGACGGACAACTTGAATGAAAGAATAGTGACTATTAAGCTGTCCAAAATGTAATATATATGCTTTTCGAAAAAGAACATGAAAATATAATTGAATGTTAAAAACAAACTTGTCGATTTTATTCCTGATAGAGGATGGCCGGTCTCCAACACAACGCAGGATGCCTATCTTGTTTATTACATCGTAAATAACAGTATTTTTTACAATATAATCAAAGGTTTGTTTGTCGAAGGTGACAAAGGTTAATCGAATTCCCCACCTCCTATAGAGCTCCAGAGCAACGGGAACAATAGAATCGCATGATCGGAGCTTCATTTTTAGTAGAATGTAAATCATTTGTTAATTCTATATTTCCTTGAATGCTGTGTGTCCTGAAGAAAAGTCTAGTATTTTGACTTCCGTATTTCCTGCACTATCGTTTGCTGCCACTCCGACTTGTTGAACATCTTCTATGGGTAAAGTGTTTCCATGAAAAGCATAGTACCACCTATCTTGTGAGGGGCTAAAATCGAAATTGTCAAAGATGTATGACTTTGATTTTGTTTGTATTGCAAGGAAAGGCTGGGGGCCAAAAACCTTGCCTTGTTTTGTAATTATTTCGATAGAAGGAACATCGTTCTCGCTACGAGGTTTATAGGTAATTCCAAGTTTTAAAGGAGGTCCTGGATTATTATACTCTCCGGTAGCTCTTAAAAAAGCTTCGTTTACTTCACAGTATTTAAATCGAACATTAGGAAATCTTTTGCTAGAAGTTTCGATCATATTTCGTATGGCAATTACCTCCCTTGTTAAATCTCGATAGTCGTGACTGGCGATACCCATAATTGTAGGAAGTCCCTTTTGTACCCTTTGAAAGGCCTTGTCCACTTCTCGTTGGTCGAGAGAAGCTACACGGTTCAAAATAAGAAGTGCGCGAGCTATCCATCTTCTACAATTTCCTTCAACTTGGTAGTTGTCATGGTCTGGATGGTAAATAGACCAGTCTGACGGAGCTGATCGCCAGTCACCAGCTCGTCCATCCTTAAGGTCAATACTAGTACCAGATTCATGGTTGTCATCAATGGACATATTAGAAATATCAAAAGGAATCCACTGCTCTAAGAACCAATGACTATCTGGCCTTTCACTCATGAACCCAGCACGAAAAGCAGAAGGAAACCATTTTCTATCAATAATTTTTCTAGTCAAAATCTGAAAGATATCCGGGGTCCTAAAGAATGATGTGGCGCACCTATGTGCTTCACGGTAGGTTGTCATTGGATGAAAATGCCATCCTAGTCCGTCCTGCTTGTTATAATTGTATTTTAGATATGATTGATAGTGATCAAAAATATTGTGATACCCAATATCTCGACGGCGAGGGTTGTATTCAAAATTGACGTAATCCAGACAAAACCAGTTGTATATCCAGCCGTTCCCATAGGAATCTAAAAGATTGTTCCTGAAGCTAGATGATGTACACTGATCAAGCATTTTATCAACCTGATCCCAAGTTTCAAGATAGTTGGCAAGATGTCCCGAAAGAATTTTTTGCACTTTATTTTCGATACCTCCAAGGTCAATTTGGCCAAGTTTTAATTTTTCCATATTTTCTTGGGTAGGTTCTATATTTTCGATATTGAATAGCTCTTTTAGGCGTTCAAATTTTGCCCCAATGGATTCATATAATGGACCCTCAGAATCGATACAATGGACAATGAATACAGTATTATCGCAAATCATTTTGTTACCTCCAGAGGTTTATTCTCTTCCCAATTTTCCTTCTTTGTCGGATCAGTAGGAAACTGCTGAACCCCCTCATTATGAAAAAGCCAGTTTTTAAACCAATCAGTCATTTTGTCATTGGACATAAATAGTCTTAAGGTATCTGGCCAATTACTTTCAATGCCAGATAGTTCATATTCATATTCTGACATAAGATCACCACAAACCTGCTCTGTTAAAAATATTTCACTATCCAATATATTTTTTTCCCATCGTTTAATGGATGCGTCAATATCAAATCCATTTCGTGTACTAATGTTTTTAGCAAAAACTGAATTAGAGTACCAAGGCTGACCATACGCATCAAGCCAGTTTTGTTCGAGGTTGTCTGTTATTTCGTAATGATTCAATCCCAGGAAGGACCAAATTTTGACTAATTGTTCTTTGGGACATCTTGCAACATTTTCATATTTAACGATAAGCACGTTATCGCTATCGGCTGAATCCTTCAATTGAAGTCCATATTTCATGGCATCGTAACAATTGAATATCGCTCCAAGGTAGGCAGGAGGAGGCACATAAGTATATTTTTTAAAGGAGGCCAGTACGGATCTTGGATCTCTGATGACCAGTATAGCTTTTCCATTTGGCATCATTTTTAAAAAACGTGAAATATCTCTCCATAGCAACTGATTCTTCTCTGCCCAATGTTTTATATTATCCTTTATATACAGGGAGGACATGATGGTGTCGTAAAAAATGCCATAATCGACAGTTTTATATGTCTTTAGGATTTTCTTTATACCTTCTACATCTAATTCTATGTTGTACCTTTCGCTTATACGTATACAAGTTTCTTCCAGGGCTTGGCAAAAGACAGCTTCCTCAGATATCGGTTTGAATTGATCAACAACAAAACGCAATACATTAACCTGATACATCGAAGCTTTGATTTCAGGATGAAGATTAATCAACTGCGTAATGTACGAAGAACCACATCTGTATACACCTGTAATAAGAGTTTGGCTTTGTGATTTGTCATACTCTATCATTGATTTAAGTTGGCTACAATTTTTGAGAGGGAAAACTCACACATCTGACGAAAAAAAACAACAGGCTTTATTTTAAGGCGTCCCAAAATGAGCACCAGTGAATTTCATTTTGATATAGCGATATAAATCTATCAGCCCCTGTTCTGGTATTTCGCTTATTTTATAATATCTAAACCAATGATAAATAGACTGAGACTGAACTTGTTTTTCAGCTTTTCTCAAATGTTTATGAAACTCTTCATCTGATAATTCAGTTAAATTAATTTGTAGGTTTGAAGCATCCCCATCATGTGCGTAATTTTCTAACCACTCTTCTTCACTTACCTTTTCTTTTACATAATTTTCATAAACAGGAGTCCCAGGAAATGGCTGTAAAATAAAAAAGTTTTTCATAGTTAATAAATTCTTTCTCAGGAACTTCACTGTTTCTCCCATTGTTTCTTTGTTTTCACCTGGAAATCCCATTACAATTGATGCACATGGTTTTATGCCAACATTTCTGAATAATCTTATGGTATCCTCTGATGCTTTCGCTGTAACACCCGTTTTCCCCATATTAGTTAATATTTTTTTACTGGCAGATTCCATACCAAAAGCCATTCGTAACAATCCACTTTTTTTCATTAAACACAGCAGCTCATAATCTTTATCTGAATACTCATTAACCCTTGCACCTGCATTCCATGTCATTTTAACGCTTTTCTCAATCAAACTTTCCGCAAACCCCCTTATCCACTTTTTATCCCACATCAACTCATAATTTAGCGAAAAATGATTTATATTATAGTTCTCTTTAAGCCATAATAATTCATTCACAGCATCCTTGACTGGTCTGTAAAACATCTTTGACCCATAAGGCCGGTAACAAAAGCTGCAATCATAAAAACAACCTCTCGCAACATGAACCATAAAGCTCCTTATGCCGGCAGCTCTTAAGCTTAATCTTTCAATATACCCCTCTATATTAAACCTTTTGTATACAGTATAATCAAAAATTATATTATTTGTCCTTTGTCTACCAGGTATTTGAATATAATTTTTAATTTTATCTAAAAAAGCAACGCCTTGAACATTTGCTAAATTATTTTGATTTTCTAATAATTCTATAATTGTTTCTTCGCCTTCTCCTAATACGCAAATATCAATCCCTAAGTGTTCCAATAGATACTTAGAATGCAAAGTTGATACAGAACCTCCACAAATTATTTTCAAATTCGGATTAACGGATTTAATCATTTGAGTAAGAGTCTTAACCGCTTTATAATTTGTTGACATCGCACCAAACATCACATATTCCGGAAGCTGGCCATCATCATATGTTTTTGAAATAAAATCCCGTAAAGTTTTTTTCTCAAATGATTCAAAATTAAAATCTAAAATATCTATATGATAATCTGAAAGTTCTCGTTCAATTGCTTGGATTATGTAAGCTAAACCTAAAGGGAAATAAAAAACTCTATTCTTTTCAAAAGTTTTCATTCTGCTTTGATGCGGTACAGTTAAACATAATAGCTTTTTAGCTTTCATTTTTTCCTCCATTTTTATTTATGAATATCATCAAATTTTCAACCGTAGATTTACATGAATAATATGCAAACCAGAGTTGAATTTCCCCTAATGAAATTAATGATATTTTATAAAAGAGATTCTCATTTCACAACTTGGAGATTTCGGTGTCTTTTACCAACAGATTATTTGTGTGATTACCTTTTACAAGAAATTCACCCCATCGAAAATCGATCGGCTCATCCACATTAATCGTTTTTTCAGAAGATTGTATCAATGCACGACGATCTGACCCCATCCATGAATGGGCATCAGAAGAGTCTTTTTGTATCTTCATTAAGGTATCACGCTTCAATGCTAATACAGCACCATCTGAGTAATAAGCAGAGACAAGCTGTTGACGCCTGTCAATATAGTCATACTTTTTTTCCAATAAAGAAACTCTATCACCATTTACTGTATATGCAAGTTGTGGGGGGCGTCTGAATAGAGCATATGTCGAAACAGAGTCTGCCCCTGTAGAAATAAGATTTGCTACAGCTTTATCTATTATGCTTTCATCCAATATCACAACACATCCATAAAGAGATACAATGTAATCAATGTTATTTCCTCTTTGTTCAAGTTCTTTTACGGCATGCCTGAGAACCAGTTCTATTGGAGCTGTATCATTAGCATACTCATCCGGCCTCTTGATCACTTCTACTCCATCATAGTCTTCAGCCACTTTTGCAATTTTATCATCTTCAGTAGATAGAACAATAGCATCAAGAGTTTTTGATTTCAATGCGGCTTCAATTGAATAGGCAACCAAAGGTTTCCCACGGAGTTTCTTTAAATTTTTTCGAGGAACTCCCTTGCTTCCTCCCCTGGCAATTACTACACATAATGTTGTTGTCATTTATATTTCCCTGTATCCTTCTGACAATAGTCCGTCAAGTTTATGATAATTCATTTTTTAACCAGGTTATTTGGTCTCAATTTAAGGACGCAAATTATCCGATAATATTTCTTGTGGGTTCATGTGGGTTCTTGGCAAAAATTTGAATCTGACAAAGTAGCACTAATTAACTTGAATACCGATGTAGTGCCAATCCAAATACAAATTACCATTAATTTGCATTCCAGCAATAGTTTTAGTGGAAGGGTGCCCCTTAAATTCTTCGAGCGAAGTATTATCAAAATCTTCAAAATCAAGATCTTGCTCAATAAAACTTACACTACCGCCTAAATGTTTTGTTAGGCCTTTAATATAGTCCTTGGTATAAAGCATATAAACGCTGTGATCAAAATTTTCTCGATCAGGAGTAAGGACTCCCAGCCTTTCAAATGACTGTTCATTAAGGAGGAATTTTATCATATAATTTACCTGGCCAATGGGAGTTCTCCAAATCACCATTTTTTTAGCAACTCGCATTGCTTCTTGAAGAGCATCATCAACTTTGGGAAAGAAATGAAAAAGGTTTACGATTACGTAATCATAGGAGTTATCTTTAAAGGGCATGTGAAGAGCATCACAATGGACAAAGCTGCAATACTCATCAACACCGTAAACCTCTTTTCCCCAGTGAAGGTAATACTCTGTCACATCGACACCTGTATAGTGAATTTTGGAGTCAACTATATTTCTAAATGATCTTAAAAAGTGTCCAGTAGCACAACCAATATCTAAAAAATTTGTTTCTGGAGAGAATAGCTCTTTTTCTTTGATTAACTTAGCATAACTTTTTGAGGATTCCTTCTCCGGAAGTTCTCCCTTCGCTCTTTTGTAATAGCTATTTCCCATCATCTGAATTTTATCATTATCCCAGGGGTTCCAATTTTGTTTTTCTGGTCCTCCTTTCATCATGCTTGGAATTCCATCTTTAAGGGGATAGCTCTTATCACAGTGTTGACATTGAAGACTATTATCACCTTTGTTAAAGGAAGAATGACCACAGTCAACACATTGAAGAAAGTTGAATAGATTATTCGGAATCATAAAGTTCCTCTAGATCTGAAAAATCAAATTGATATATTTTTATTTAAGCCAAAGCAAGGGTAGTGCATTTTACTACTAAAGAGATGCCTAATGTTTCATTCATAATTTTATAAAATTCTCTCACTTTCAACGGTTTGATACTCCACTAAATCCTCCTCCCCGATTTGGTAAAACATACTACAAGCATTGTTCCGTGCCAAAACAAGAGAAAATGTCAAAAAACGTGGAAAACTTAGAAATTATGTTATACTTTCTTACTGAGTTTTCTTCAGCATTTGTTCTAATCGTGCAAGACGTTTTTCCAAGAATTCTACTCTTTCCCAAAGTTTTACTCCAAATCGGGTTCCTATACTATGTTTGGGAACTCTTCGATCAGTGATTATATCATCAATCACATCAGCAGTAGTAAATTTGTTAATATAATACAAAAGTTTATTGAATATTGTACTCTGTATTGATTTACTCTAAATATCTTCTTAGAATAAATGTATTATACAGCACTCTTATTTTTTATTTTTATGTACATTCATACATACTATAACGCTGTCTTATAGCATCTCATTTTACCTATTTCTTTCATAATCCTTAATCCTCTTTATGTCCCTGCTAACCATCAATTCCCTGAGACCAAGCAGTTCAACTGCATTAAAATTCTTTGATATCACTGCTGTTATGTTAGTTGCATCTGCGAGATCTAATAAAAACTCTTCTAGATTGCCACTATATTGTTCTAATATTTCTTCTTTAAAGGTAAAATACCACTCCGATCCCGGATAAGGAGTGGCCATGAATGGATAATTCCTTATCCCCAGCCTTTCCCATGCTTTTACACTTGTTTTAATACTCTCAAAGGACTCATCAGGAAATCCTATAATCTGGTTCGGTATAGGTCTGATACCCGCCTTAAGGGTCATAACCACAGCTGCCTCATTTTTTCTACTACTTGAACCTTTTCCTAATGATTTTAAAATCTCGTCTGAAAAAGACTCAAGCCCGTAATCCAGGTGTGAGCAACCAATATCCCTCATACGCTTTAAAAGCTCCATATTCACTTGTGCAGCATGAGCGGTTGTACCCCAGTGAATACCCTTGCAAAAGCTGGAATCGTGATCTTTATTTTGCTTTACACACTCAGGTTGAAAACCCGCCTGCTTCCATAAACTGGAGAACTTGTCGTACCATTCCTTATCGTTGGCAAGACCCGCAAAATTCTCATCTAGAAAGGTTACAAAATCAATATCGAATTCGTCTTTGGCCTTTTTTACAAGAGCGATAATATACTCCGGACTATGCGCCCTTGTCTTTCTTTTGTGCGTCAGAAAAACATCCAGCTCTCCGTCTCCTCTCTTCTTTGTTGTCAACTCACCACTCAGTCCTAAATGAAAACAAAACTTGCATGAAAAACGGCAACCGTAGCTGCAAACAATTTCCAGACGCCTCTTGGAAAGCATTCCCTCCTCACTGAGCAAAAGACTACTTCCTCTGAAATAGATATCGACAGGAAAGAGATCCCAGGCAGGAAATGGAAGGCTATCCAAATTATTAATTAACGGCCTTTCGGGATTTAAATGACCTCGTCCTGCTGAATCTCTCCAGATTATACCATGTATATCATCCCATTTATCCCTGCCGTCATCTACACGCAATAACACCTCAGGGAACGTCACATAACCTTCGCCTACTATGCCCACATCAACATCTGGAAGAAAATGCATGATGTCGTATGGGATGGGAGTTATCAAACCACCACCCACTACGATAAGGCTTGCCGGAGACTCCTGCCTTGCATACCTTACTAACTTTTTAATAAAACCATATGTGGTAACAAGACCACCTGTAGCGATAACGTCCCAGTTGTCAGCTCTAAGCACAGATTTTATCTCTTCATCAGTCGGTCGCCACGCATTAGCGTCAAATACCTGAAGTTGATGCCCTTCATTCCGGATGATTGCGCTTAACTGGGCTAATCCATAAGGAACATGACGTGGTTTATCCTGGAAGCGAATAACTGGGTTAATCAATAAAACTTTAGCCACTAGTAATCCTCTCTAATCCGGTCGACAAAGGAACAAATTCAACACCTTTTCCAAATAGAATACCACCTTCAGTACAATTATAAGTCTTACATGAGGCAAGAGGCACCATCTTCAGAAATATTTCATTGTACCAACAATAAGCCAGATCTGTTATCCATGTTTCTTTTAAATAAGGGTTATAAATCTCAATTAACCCTTTTTCAGGATTTTCAAAAAAGATCTCCTTAAGCATATCATAGTATTGTGTATTCTTCACATTTGTACCAGGAGGGTACGAAAAATCCATTCCTACCAACAAAACTTCAGGACTATTTAATATCACGTGTGAAAAGACCCAGGCAGAAGTTCCAACATTACCTCCTGTCACCATACAAGGAACTTTATTTTGTTGATAGACCCTCTTTGAGCAACTCTCAGGTCTTTCGTAATCATCATAAAGCGGATTCCACCAATACAAATCCATACCAGCCTCTATACATCGTTTAGTAATTTCTGGACTAACGCTTGTTGAGATAACAGCTTTAATTTGTGAACCATAACCATTAACCAATTCAATTAACTCATCATTACGAGTTACTTCATCATTATTCATAACTGGGTCCAGGTCCTGACGCTTAAAATAGTCATCTTCAGGGCGCTTTGTCAATTTTGGATCACCAAACCATCTAATAATTCGATGTGGATGAGGATCCACCGTAACCACATAGTCTGGGACAACACCATTTCTAAGACAATACCCCAAAGAACCGTCAGCAGTTACAATGTATCCACTAAAACCTGATCTTTTTATAGACTCGATTGATTCTTTCAGATGTAAGCTTGGGCCGGCTGAAATTACTAATGCCGGTTTTGCAGGCTTATCAAAAATATCTTTTTTGATATCCCTAATTGTATTTTCAATGTATGGCAAATTTTCTCTTGCATGCTTTAGTCCTATTTCAGCAGTCTTTTTTAACGTTGCACCCGATATCGCTTTAAGCTGCTCTTCATTCAACATCTTCTTCATCCCAGACAAATTTGTTCGATTTCATAACAAAGGCAATACTCCCTCCTAATTTCTCTAAGGCATTCGCTTCGAACATTTTTGAGATATTTTCATCTTTCTCTATGCTTTCTTTTTTCTTTGTCTCTTTAATCTCATAATTCCCTTTTATAAATTTACTCATCTTAATCCTCCTATATTAGTTTTAAAATTTAACTAAAACAACTGTCTTTACCCTCTAAAAACGAATTTTGCATATATTTTTCTCCATCAATTACCACTTGTATGCCAATTCTAAATTTATTTTACTATCTCTCAACAAGTCTAACCCATCAAAAACTTTTCTAAATGCATTGGAAACATCTTCCATGTCCTCAACCTCATTTGGGCGATTAATATGATAAAACCAGATAAATTTTTCCTTAATGAGATTCTCTGATACTTGAAATTCTCCTATATTATATTCTCTTTTAGAATCATACAAATGACAAGACCAAGGACATTGATTCTTACCATACGCAATTTTCCTGAGGAAAATAGGATTTTCATGCATCAGGCGCAAGTAGCCAGACCCAACCGGTATTCCTTCCGCTCTGAGTGCTGCTAATACCTTATCACGATTTACACCTGTTAAATGAGAATCATAAATTAAAGCAAAAATATGAGGAACAACCCCTTCTTTAATAATCGGAATAGAAATTCCGGGCAAATCTTGAAGCTCATTTGACAAATAATATGCATTCTCAGTGCGCACACGATTGTTTTCATCAAGTTTCGCAATTTGTGCTATACCTAAAGCAGCAGTCAACTCAGTCATTCTGAAATTCATTCCGACTACATTAACTAAAGAATCATCATCCCAGGTCTCTTCAGGAATAGATTCGCCATGATTCCTTATTAAGCGCATTTTCCTGGCTAAATGAGGGCTCTTTGTTATCACCATTCCCCCTTCACCCGTCATCATATTTTTGGTCTCCTGAAAACTGAAAACACCTGCGTCTCCAATGGTCCCAACATATTTCCCTTTATATTTAGTCCCGGGGGCCTGTGCGCAATCTTCTATTACGATTAGTTTATGTTGTCTTGCAATTTTCATAATGGCATCCATATCTGCAGCATTGCCTAAGAGATGGACCACCAAAATCGCCTTGGTTTTAGGCCCAATTGCTTGCTCCACCCGTGCAGGGTCAAGGCAGAAAGTATTCCTGTCAACATCAACAAATACGGGTATTGAATTGAAAAGCAAGATACTGGTAGCTGTGGCATTAAAAGACATACATGTTGTTATCACCTCGTCGCCCGGCCCTACACCAGCCGCCCCAAGCGCAACGGAAAGACCGGAGGTTGCTGAATTTACTGATACAGAATAGGGCACATCAAATTTCCTGCTGAATTCCGCTTCAAATTTTCTCACCATTCTCCCTCCGAGAAAAGAGAAGTACTGCCCTTCAATTTTCTCCGCATCCAGGGAAGGCAGAATCAATTCTTCTGTGATACCCTGATTCGGGCTTCCCATAAACCTGGAAAACTCTTTATTCTGCAATACTTGATTAATAAGTTCCTGTTCATGCCTATCAATCACAACAGAAGAGTGAAATGGTTTTTCTCTAACTGGAGCACCACCAAAAGCCGCTAATTTAGACATTTTCATCTCGCTTCATTTTCAAAGTGAACCTATCATCATTATTGATATTAAACATGCTTAACCACTAAATTATATTGACGACTTTTTCAAGAATAGTAGTTGTCATTTTATAAGTAAACATTTCCTGAATTGGCAGTACGAGGATTTAGATAAAATATGCCACAATCTACATATTTATGAATTTTATCAAACGTCCACTCTTAAACCATTTGGTTCAATCTACATAAAATGGGTATACCGCTAATAACAAAAGGAAAATCAATAAAACATTAAAAATCCTCAACTTTTGCAGGTATACCATTTTGCTTCGCAGATTTAAGCATTGCTATGCTTATAGCTAATGAATAAAATCCGTCAATTTCAGTACAATTGGTTTCACTTTTCTTACCGTCTATTACTGAAGCAATATCATTAATTACTTCAACAAACCTATCTTTTGTTTGTATTGGACCAATCTGTCTTGAAGATAACTCTCTATAACCTGACAATCTGTTACTCTCGGCAAAAATAAACCATTCAATCTTTCTTCCATTTTCAATTACACGTATACGCCCCTCATCTCCGACCACATCTATCTCAAAAATCAAATCTTCTCTTTTTCCAGTTGAAATCACTGTGCATGGAATTGATTTATCAAACTCAATCCATCCAGATACGCTAGGATCTCGGGCTTCAACATCGAAAGATATTCCACTTAAAACTCCAGGATTCTTTTGAATTAACATACGAACAACATCAAACAAATGTGTCCCCATATTAAACAACTGCCCAGGATAAAAGGCATGCACAGCCTTAACCTTGCCAATCTTTCCATTTTCAATCATACTCTTTGCATACTGATAATGACTAGCCCATCTGCGTACGTGGTTAACTGCCATAACTACATTATTTTCTTTACACAATCTCACCATCTCTTTTGCCTGGTAAATATTATCAGCCAATGGCTTTTCACATAATATTGCCTTTATTGGATATTCAATTAATTTATTGAAAACGGCATAGTGTTCTTTTGTAGGAGTACAAATAGATACGATATCAACAGTTGTGTCCGTCATCAGTTCTTCGATGGATTGAAAAGCAGGGGTATTATTGTGCTGACTGAATATATTGATTTTTTCTATATCAACATCTACAACGCCTACCAATTCAGTCTTTTTACATTTTGTATATGCAGATACATGATTCCACGTCTCCTCTCTAAGCGGATCAAGATCAAAAAGGAATCCGATATTTCCTAACCCGATAACAGCTGCCTTAAGCATATTTATACAACCTTACGGTAAAACATTTAAAGATATACCTCTTCATGGTAGAATCTCGCAAAATCTTTTCTTTATTATTTTATCTCCTAATGACGTTGTTCTCAAAATTTCAATTATTTTTTCACTGGCACATCCTTCACCATAAGGATTTTTCTCACCTTTTAGGGATCGCCTAAATCCAACAGACATTCCCCTGGCAATAGCTTTTGTTATAGCATCTTCCTTACACTCAGAAACATCTATCACATTTCGTGCTCTAACTCTCCCTGATTGTCTATCTCCAATATTAACAACCGGCAAATTAAATGTTGGCGCTTCAATTATACCACTTGAAGAATTTCCAACCATAACATCTGCATGTTTTAAAAGAGAAAGATATCTTACCTGCCCCAATGAATCAAAGTGTTTCGCTATTTTTGGATATTTCTTTACAAATTCATCTATTTTTTCAATGATAATTCTGCCATTTGTGTCAGCATTGGTTAATGTAAAAACCCAAAACACATCTTCTGTACCTATCAACGCTCCTAAAAGTTCAATTATTTGCTCTTCTCCTTTATTAGTATCAAGAGTAACAGGGTGGTATGTTACAACACCAATTTTCTTATTTCCAGTTATATTTAACTCTTTACATAAGCCTTCACGACTAAAAAGTTTAAGCTTAAAAATATTGTCAATACCCGGAGAACCAAAACAATAAACATTATCAGGTTTTTCTCCCATTTGAATAATTCTTTTCTTATAATGCTCATTTGAAGCAAAATGTATATGGCTCATTTTCGTAATTGAATGTCTTATTACTTCGTCAATTACACCTTCTGTTGCCTCTCCACCATGAATATGGGCAATTGGGATCCTAAATGGGATTGCAGCACTTACCGCTGCATGAAGCTCAAAACGATCCCCTAAGACGACAACAATATCTGGCTTCAATTTGTGATAAATCTTTGCAAACCCGATCAGCCCCATGCCCATTGAAAGGGATATAGCCTCTTCTGTATCAGACGAAAGAAGCATCTCCACTCTTTCCACAATCGAAAAACCATCTCTCTCTATATCTTTCACTGTCAACCCAAACTCTGGTGATAGATGCATACCGGTTACAATAAGTTGTAGTTCCAGATCCGGGTCATCATGTATTCCTTTTATTACCCAGTAAAGTAACCCGTAATCCGCCCTGGCACCTGTTATGACTGCTATTTTACGCATAACTTTTCATTAGATTTATTATCAATATTGTTAAGCTCTTCAACTACATGCTCAATCTCATCATTTGTCAATCCTACAGAAGAAGGCAAACAAATAACTGAATGGTATAACTCTTCATAATTATCAACACCATAATAAATCGAATCCTTGTAAAGAGGAAGCATATGAATTGGATACCATATAGGCCGTACCCCTAACCCCTCCTGAGATAATAATCGTAATTCATTTATTAATGATTTAGATCCCTTTTCGTTAATTCTGACCAAAACCATCCAGTATGTGCCATAACACCCTTCAGGCGGATCGATAATTTCCCATATCCCGTCTTTTTTAAACATTTTCCTGTAAGCATCTGCATGCTCTCTCTTTTTCTGAATAAATTCATCCAGATGCTCAAATTGTGCCAAGCCTACAGCAGCACATAAATTGCTTAAACGGTAATTGTAACCAACATTATCAAATTTGAATTCAAACGAATCTACTTTAGCTTGAGTAGACAAATGCTTGCAATGCTTTGTTATCTCTTCATCCTTAGATATCACCATTCCACCTCCACCGGATGTTATTACTTTATTGCCATTAAAGCTGAAACATCCAACATTACCTATAGTACCCGTTAATTTTCCTTTATATCTTGCACCTAAACTCTCAGCAGCATCCTCTAAAACAGGAAATTTATATTCCAAAGCCAAATCGATTATCTCATCCATGTCAGCAGGGTTTCCATACAATTGAACGACAATCAGTGCGGCTATCCTTTGCCCTGTAACTTTATAAACTGGATTCCCATCTTTTATAACCGTCTCTTTCTGTAAAAAGTTCAAAAGGCAATCTGTATCAATATTAAGAGTTTTTGGATCAACACCCAGGAATACGGGTTCTGCTCCGCAATATCTAATAGGATTAACAGAACCTATAAAATTTATCGTAGGACATAATACCAGGTCTCCAGGTTTAACCCCAAGAGATATTAATCCTAAATGTATGGCTGCAGTCCCACTAGAGACTGCAGTTGCAGTCTTAAAACCATGGTAATCAGCAAAAACTTTTTCTAAACGATCAACAAAGGGTCCTACCGGTGAAATCCAACCGGTATCTATACACTCTTTTAAATATTTAATTTCATTTCCAGCAACTTGAGGAACACAATTTGGTATAGATTTCATTTTGTATTTTCCATATACCATTCTACGGTTTTCTGCAAACCCTCGTTCAAAGAAGTCTCAGGTTTAAACCCTGTTAGTCTTTCCATTAATGACGTATCAGGACATCGCCTCGATACGGAGCCTTTAGGTGGGTCAATCTCTTTGATTTTTCCAGGCCTCCATTCGCACAAATCAAAAATCAATTCATAAAGCTTTCCTATTTTTGTTTCACCGTTTTGATCACCAACATGAACTGTCATTCCCGGCTCTAACTTATCTGACTCCATTATCAAATGAGTAGCTTTTACAGCATCTTCAATCCAACAAAAAGACCTTGTTTGCTCAGAACTTATCATTTTAAATGGATTTTCTTTTCTAACTACCCTTGAAACAATATTTGGAATAACATGATCAAATCCCATACTTGGCCCATAAACATTATGATATCGTACAGACGCTAAATGAATATGCTTCTCTCTACTAATAGATTTTGCATAACTCTCTCCCCATATCTTGGATATCGCATAACTGAATCTGTGATTATCTAAATCTGATATTACTACAGGAATGTTCTCTGGGGTGGGAATTGGCATTTCAAATCCCGCCAATACATTTCCGCTATACACTTCACTTGAAGACGAAAATATAAGACGAGCATCTTTGTTTGAATTATTGACAAACCATTCAAAAATATTTAATGTCGACAAAGTATTAATACGTAACACGTCTGAAGAATTCTTCATTATAGGACCTACACCAACTATTGCGGCTAAGTGATAAACTCTGTCAACAGGAGATGGAACATCTTTTAAGGTGTGAGGATTTGAGAGGTCAATATTTATAAATTTAACATTCGGATGTGAATAAAAATGTGCAATTTCCGGTAGCAAACCATGTCTTTTCAGATTATCTAACAAAATGATTTCATCATTACCATTAGCCTTTTCCAACAGTCTTTTAGCAAGAGCAAAACCAATAAATCCACATCCTCCTGTTATTATTATTCTCAAAATAATACTTATATATAATTTGATACTATATCAATATAAATAAGGAAAATTATTTCGACAAAACACTTCTGCTTCTGCATAGGATTCGTGACGCCCAATCTCGTGAAACTGCTCTCGTAGAGGAAAAACTCCAACTCTTTTTCCTTTACTAATTATATTACGTATAAGATCCGGCATGTCAAAATATACATTTTTTGGCACTTCATTTATTAATTCTGGCGATACACAATAAATGCCAGAATTGACCAAATGTGTAAACGTTGGTTTTTCACGAAATCCCTCAACAATATCTCCACTAATTACAGGATAACCAAATGGGATTTCCACTTCATACGGACGACCACAAAGCGTGAAATCGTATTTTGTCGAAATATGAAAATCCACAAATACTTTAAAATCCAAAGTAGTCAACAAGTCACCATTTAAAACCAAGAAAGCCTTATCCGGTTTAAGCTCGTCAGGAATTATACCCAAACTACCAGCCGTCCCCAATGGCTTAGGCTCATAAATATATTTAATATCAACACCTTGTTTCGAACCATCACCAAAATAATCCTCAATCACATGACTTAAATAACGGACATTTAATATGAATCTTTTAAACCCTACACTTTTTAATGATTCCAAAATAATTTGCAAAATCGGAACCCCTGCTACTTTCAGCATCGGCTTAGGAATATCATCAGTCAAAGGCTTCAACCGAACACCTTCACCACCGGCCATTATTATTGCTACATGTCCAGCTTCAGACACAGCACCATATTCATCCAAACATTCAACACGTAAAGCGACTCCATCCTTGTCTACAACAGGAATACTATTAACTTCATTAATTTGCATCAAGTTCTGAATATTCTCTTCCGACAAACCTTCAGGAATTACAATAGGATTCATTTTGCAAGCTTCTTTAATAGGAGATTCTGAAGTAAAACCTTTTAGAAAAGCACGGCGAATATCACCGTCAGTTACAGTACCAACCAACTTTCCAACATCATCTATTACTAATAACAAATGAGACTCTTTTCTTTTAGCTGAATCATTAAGTAGTGTCATTGCATCTAATATAGTTTTATTCTGATCGATACTTATATTATTACTTAATATTTTTACTATCTTCATATTAAACGACCTTCTCCATTCTAAAATACTTAAACTTCTTCACACCAATTTAGCCAAACTATTTTGAAATAAATAATCGAAATATTTAAAGTTTTTTTACTTAATAGTTTCAATGTAAATTGATTTTTCTGGACGTTTATCAAAATAATTGGTATTGCGCAGAACAGGACTTTTACTTTGTCCATATGCTGAAAGGTAAATATTTTCAAACCCTGTTTTACCCAACATTGTACGCAATTTATTTTCATCAAACCAATTTATATGATTCCCCGGGTTTCTGCTTTGCACTTCAGCAGAACACTTTTCTATGCAATAATTTAACGCATCTTCCTTTTTCATTGAAGAAAATACCTTTTTAGCCTCGTCAGACGACATTTTATATGAAGATCCTTCTTTTGGGGTTATGCTAGACACACTTGATGCAAATCGATACAGCCACATTTGTTCAATTGATACATTTTTAGCTAAATCCCCAAATAGTGTTTCAAAATAATGCCTATCCGATCTCTTATATGCATCCAACTCCAAATCTATATTTGGGGTTGTAATTCGAAAAATTCCACCTTTTTTAAGTAACCTATAAGCTTCGTTAAAAAGATGTTGGACTGTAATATTATCTAAATGTTCTACTACATGGCTTGTGTATAAAACTAACGCACTATCTGATTGAAGCGGAATCGGTTTTAATGTCGTAAAATCGATATTAATATCTATCTTATCACCCTGACGGCCAGCATACCAATCACTTGCATGATCAATGTTAGTCCAGGCCGGATGAGAAAAAGAACCTGATCCCAAATTATAAAATAATCTATTCCTTACAGCATCTTCACCATATAGAGACCTATATAATTCAATATTACTTTCTTGATATATTTTTACCATCTTATAACCAAATTTGCATAAGAACCAATTAATTATTTGTTTAACTAAACTTAAACTCATGACTATATTATTATTAATTCATCCACAAAAAAATCACTGTCAGCTTTTCTGCCAATTACATTCTCTATTTCAATTGGACTTATGCCACTCCCAGGTCTTTTTATTGCAATATTATCAATTGCAAAAACATCTCCACGCTTAATATTTCTTTTTGCGACAAGGCTTTTTCTTGCAATATTCCTTACATTTTCTTCACACGATTTTGGAGTTTTATAACCATCTCCAATGGCTTTTTCGACATTTCTTATAGATACAATCATTGCTTTGAGTTCATCTGGTTCAAGTGATGCTTTATGATCAGGACCAGTCATATTCTTATCAACAGTAAAATGCTTTTCTATAACTGTTGCTCCTAATGCAACAGCAGCAGCAGAAACCTCTATACCCAACGTATGGTCTGAAAACCCAACAGGATACCCAAAGGCAGTCTCCATTGTCTTCATTGCCATCAAATTACAATCTTCAACATTAGTTGGATAGTTTGATACACAATGAAGAAGTGTTAACTTAGGCTTTCCGTTCAGTTTATTCCATGTTCCCTCAACCCACCTGACTGCCTGTTCAACTTCACCAATAAAAGACATGCCTGTTGAAAGAATTATTGGCTTTCCTTTTTCTGACACATTTCTGATCAAAGGTTTATTAGTTATTTCTCCGGATGGAATTTTAAAACGTCCGACTCCAAGGCCATCTAATAATTCTACACTATCATTATCAAATGGAGTTGATATAAATTCTATCTCCTTTTCTTTACAACAAGCAATTAATTCCTTATGAAATATCTCAGACAGCTCAAGACTTTTTAACATATCATATTGTGACTCTTGAGAATCTGTATTTCGTTTTTGATAATCTGCTTTAGAAGCATTCTTTGTTACCAGATTCTCAGCTTTAAATGTTTGAAATTTCACAGCATCAGCTCCGGTATCGACAGCAATATCAATGAGTTCTTTTGCTATTCCGATATCTCCGTTATGATTGACCCCAGCTTCTGCAATAATAAATGTTGACCTTGTAATATGCATATAATTCAACTTATCTTAATACAAAAACTTTTTCCCACCCAATACAATAAATGCGCCAGGCATATTAGGATAATCAGTAGCCCTTATACGCCTCTTAATCTCTTCGTCTGACATATCCTTGTTAATCACACAAAGCTCATCAAGTTCTTTCCTTGTATAAGGAAGCCTTTTCCAATTTTCATTCGACCTTGGCAAAGGGTTTCCACTTTTTATAATAAAAATTATATTTACAAATGTTATATAAATATATGCATAACACCTTTGTGTGAGGGTATACACTGTATCATTTTTAAAAACCGGAAACCTTTCAACCTGAATTATCTCTCCCGTATCAACTTTCTCACACATATGGTGTACTGTAACTCCAAATGTCTTTTCGCCATTATAGATGGCAAAATTTGTACATCCTATTCCAGGATATTCTGGAGGACCTGGATGAAAATTAATCGCTCCTATTTTTGTGTTATCTAAAACCCTTTTAGGAATAATCCATGGTGATATATATGAAATAACATAATCAAAACTTTTATCTAAAAGATGTACAGGAAATGGCTCGCCTACATTCCCAATAATCAGCTCAGGGTTATCAAAATGAAGCTTAACAAGTTCGATCGCATCTTCAGAAAAAGGCTTATTTTTTGTCAAAAATAATATTCTCATTTTTCTTTATATTGTAAATAAATCCCTTAATATATTTTGAAATATAGCAAATATCTCTTCCCATAGACTTGCACTAGTTAGATAATTTGTACAGGTTTCATATAAATCAAAGGAGTTGCCAATCAAATATGCCGACAGTCATTACATATTATATACTTCACCCTAATTACTTTTAATTATTAAATCAGGATACGTTACAAGGAAATGACTTAAAACCAAATACAACTTTTCTGGTCAAACAAATAACACTTTCACACTGAACCCTTTATAAAAAATTCTGCCATCTTAAAATCAATTGGCACATCAATATCAATTGACTTCTCAGGACTCATAATATGAATACCTGTCGTATTAGAAACAATAAGGTTCTTTCTGAATAGAACCTCTCTCCTTGTAGCAAAAACTGCTCCGTTAGGTATGCATAAATCAGGTAAAGATTGAGAAACTCCACGTTCGCCAGAACATTCACCATCCATAAGCAAATGTGCTTTATATCCATCGACAGAGAACATCCACTCTGGCCTGTCATGTACTTTCTTGGTAGTAAGTGCCGTCTCTAAATCCGGATGATCCAGCAACAACTGAATACAAGCATCAATATCCTCACTTGTACAAAATGGAGTAGTCGGCTGAAGAGTGACGGCAATATCAATTGCTTTTTCAGTTTCATTTTCAAGAAATTTAACAGCATGTTGCGTTACAAGCTCTGACGGAACATCTTCAGACAATTCAGCAGGACGGACAAAAGGAACCTCGGCTCCAAATTCCTTTGAAATCCTGATAATTTCCTGATGATCGGAAGATACAATCACTCTCTGCATCAAACTACTGCCGAGTGCTGCTTTAATCATATAGCCAATCAAAGGGATTCCATTAAGGGGTTTTATATTTTTCAACGGAATTCGCTTGGAACCACCGCGAGCATGAATAATTCCTGCAATATTAAAAATATTCTCTTTTTTCATAAGTCAACCTATTTCGTATTTAAAACTACTTTAACTCTGATGGGGGGAGGGGGCAGACTAGTATCCAGAGATGCTTTATCACACAATATTGATATTTAATTAAAACACCAAAACCCACTATACTAAAACCGATTTGGTTTTTCTAAAAACCAAATCCCGGTTGCAATTATACTTGCTCCGATTTCCCTCGTATTTTATCCGAAAACTATAATGAGATAAGTATATAAATAAATGAATATCACTATATTCTTATCCTGATAGTCTTAAACGCCTCTGCAGCCTCAAATCCCACCTTTACTCCCCACAGCTTAGCGTTTAGCTCTACTGCTTTTAAAGAACGGGGGTGAGGAAAATCTCTTAATTCTGCTTCATATTCTTCCAGGGCATTGATTTTTATTTCCAAAAATTTACTAATGTTAATAAAATAATCAGGCATGAAATATGTTAATGGAGAAGGTGCATTCCATTCCGTAGATGATGGTATTTCAAATGAATAAATCTCCTTCACACTCTCATCTTTCGTAGGTCTGAAAGCTGTCATTACTGCCATGAACGTTAACTGGTGGTCAATATTGAGGTCCCCGTAATGGTGAGTAAATACTATGTCTGGTTTAATATCTTCTTTAATCTTTTCAATTGTTTTGACAATATCAAGCAGTGGTACAGTGTCAAATCTATTATCAGGGAAATCAAAAGTATATACCTTTTTCACTCCTAATATCTTGTTAGCATTTTCTGCCTGTTTTCTTAGTTCTGCAATCTCATTTTCTCTTTTTGTCCGATCTCTAAACGCATCCCTGGATGTAGCACCTTCTCCAAGAATAAGTGTGTAGATATCATTGCCTTCAAGCGCAAGCCTTGCAATAGTTCCTCCACAACCAAGCGCTTCATCATCAGGATGTGCAGCAATTACTAAAATAGTTTTCATTAAATCTTAAATTAGCCACAAAGGTAAAAGATTGTTATTCTAATTTATTTCTTAATGTCTTGGTGCCTTAGTGCCTTAGTGCCTTAGTGCCTTAGTGCCTTAGTGCCTTAGTGCCTTAGTGCCTTAGTGCCTTAGTGCCTTAGTGCCTTAGTGCCTTAGTGATAGATTAATTATGAAGATTTTTGAAAAACAGAAGTGTACTCTCCACCTTCTTCCTTCTCTATCAAATGCTTATAATCACCAAATTCATCGTTGTAGATCTTGGCGTATTCATTGAGTACATCAGATTGAATCCATTTAATGTCATCTCTTTCTTCAAATCTGGAAGACACTCTTAAATTGATCCACTCTTCAAGGTTTTTCGGAGGAACATATCCACATTCAACAGCCTGATCAAACATAGGTGTATCCGAAAGAGGTACATATATACAATTTTGTACTTGAGTATCGGGATTTACTTCTTTTAATTTTCGTATAAGATTTATATTATCCCACATGTCATCTAAAGTCTCATAAGGAGTTGCAAACATGAAAGACACGTAGAACTCTATGCCGTAATTTCTGCACATCACAGCACTCTTTATTGCATCTTCCGGCTTTATATTCTTACGCATATTTTTAAGTACCCTGGGGGAGCCAGACTCAAGGCCAAAGAAAACAGATACCAAGCCGGATTCCTTTAATAATGAAAGCTCATTATCAGAATAATCTTTAAATAAGTTTGCCCGTGCCTTAGCCTTCCATTTAATATTCACGCCTGATTCAATAAACCATTCTGCCAACTTCATCACCTTTGTTTTATTTACAAAATAAGTACCATCTTGAAAGAAAATGTTCTTAAATTGCAAATCATTAGCAAGAAATAATAGTTCCTTTTTTACCTGATCAAGCTTTCTTAAAGAATATCCTTTATCCCCTGTAGTACAGAAAGTGCAATTAAACGGACATCCTCTAGAGGCAAAATAAGACACTACATTATTATGTGAACGGTATTTTTCAGCATTAATTAAGTGGTAAGCTGGAAAGATATCGTAATCAAAGGGTATTAAATTTAGCGCCTCATTTTGAAAAGTATTACCATCTTTACTATAAGCTATTCCCGGAATATCATAAATATCTCTCCTATGATATAGTCTATTTACTATTTCAGTCATTACTTCTTCTCCTTGCCCTTTAACCGCTATATCTACATACTGTGATTCTGCTGTTTGTTCAGGTAGAGCAGTAGCATGAGGGCCACCCCAGATAATAGTAACTTGTGGACTATCTTCTCTACAAATCCTGGCTGCATCTATGCCATCTTTTATATCAGGCCCTGTCATTGCCGTAATACCAAGACATAATGCATCAGTTAAGGAGTTCTTTAAAAGGGATTCCCATCTCTTTTCAACTCGCGCATCTATAATTTCAACCTCATAACCAGATTTCTCCAGAAATGGACTTAGATATAAAAAAGGAAAGGGGAACCAATGGTAACTTCTCTTGCTTCCCTCATATCCTGGATAAAATAGTAGAACTTTACCTTTTCCCATAGAACTTTATTGATTTCTAATTAATCTTTAAACAAATTGTATTTTAATTCAAGGACTAATGGAAGTGTGTATATTAAGAAATTTTGCACTAGGAATTTGCTCTGAGAACAAATAATTTCCAAATAATTTAGATTTTATTGACATGTACAGTAATCTTGCTATTGATTGACTCTTATTCGCTATTTTATTTTGGAATGAAATAAATAATCAGCTTAATAGACAATTCCTAATATATCAAGCAATTTACCATAAAATATTTCGGGATTATTTATTGAACTTCCATGTGGAATCTGGGGTATATTTTTTTCCCATATGGAATGGTTTTCCTTTCTACTGGAAGATTCAAAGCCATTTTTAAAAGATCACCATAGAGATTAATACCTGCACTAATTGTAGCACACAGACTCCCACTAACTCTCGGATTTACTTCTAAAGGATAAACAATCCCATCTTTTTCAAACATATCAAAGTCATATAGATAGTGAAGATCCAACAAATTACAGATCTTTGTAGAGATATCCGCCATCTTCTTATTATCCGTTATCTCACTGCCCTGCCAGGGGATTCCTTTAGGATTAACCCTTTTTCTTTGAATTAAATAAACGGGCACACCGTTGTCGGATAACACATCTACATCATAATAATCGCCTTCCAAATATTCCATTGCCATGAACATGTTATCCTTAGTACTTTCAACAATCTCAGCCATATCAGTTAATGAAATCGGCTTCATTTCATCCCTATCAAAGAAAGTCCCTGTCTCATGTGCTGACATACTAACCAGAAATATACCCCGCCCTCCTCGGGACCTGGAAAGTTTTACTATAAATTTTCCATCATGTAATGGTATTTTTCTACATGCGTGTTCTAAATCGTTTACCGTTCTCACCCCCATATATGGCGGGACTGTTACTCCATTTCCTGATAAAAAATCATACATGGCCAGTTTGTCATAAAAAAGATCCGCTTTATCCTTCTTAGGTACTATACAGATTACTCCGATTGAAATAAATTCGTCTTTCTTCTCTGTAAGTGCAAAAACTTCTTCATCTGCACCAGCAATAAGAACCTTGATATTTTCGTTTTTACAAATATTAAAAAGAGTATCTGTATAATCTTCAGAATTTCCCGGAGGTATAGTAATATATGAATCTAAATACTTTTTTGCTGGCACATCATTTTTTACATCCATTCCAACTATTTGGACATCAACTCCTTCGGTAGCTTTGAAGGCTTCAATTGCCAGGTTCCACATTGGAAAACCTATACAGGTAATCCCTATTTTTATTGTTTCTTCTTTCATACCAAGACCTCAGAGACTAAAACACTGATCAGATCGATTCGAAAGTAACTGGTTTGTCTTTTGGTATATTTTTTCTGGCTTTCCTACCTAAAACAATTTCAAAATATCTCGGCTCCAGCCCTTTTTCATCAGAACGTTTTATAGATATTTTATCCTCAGTCAAAATTTCCCCTTTTTCTATATTCCTGACCACAACAATACTTCTTAGCAGTTTTTCTCTGAGAGAAATCTCATCTGCAACAGGTCTTTTGATGGAAAAACCCATAGACAATTCAACCTCTCTAATAGACTTCGCCATCTGCGCCAATTCCTCAGGCGTTGCGGAAAATTTATGATCAGGCCCTTGCATAGATTTATCTAACGTAAAGTGCTTCTCAATAATTTTTGCCCCCAAAGCTACAGAAGCGATAGCACAACTAACTCCCAATGTATGATCAGAAAAACCTATCGGATAAGGAAATGATTTTTGTAAAGTTTTAATAACAAGCAGGTTTACATCTTTATGCTCTGTAGGGTATAGCGATGTACATTGCAAAATCCCTATCTGTTTGTTACCATTTTCTTCTAAGTACCTCACTGCTTCATCTACTTCACTAAGATAACTAAGCCCTGTTGATAAAAATAGTGGCTTTCCAGTTTTTGCAACTGCCTTTAGAAAAGGAAAGTTTGTGATATTACCGGAAGACACCTTTATGGCAGGCAAAGCTAATTGTTCAGCAATTTTGACATCTTTAGGTTGCGAGAAACTTGCAAAAATATCTAGATTTAATTTCTTCGCTAATTTAACGATTTTCCACCATTCATCTATTTTCAGCTCAACTCTTTTAAAAATAGAATACGACTCGCTGTTCTTTGTATAACTTCTACCTGCATCAACTATCTGAACTTTTAGAGCATCAACACCACATTTAGCTGCCTCTTCCACCATTTCCAAAGCAACATCCAGGCGTCCATTATGGTTAACACCCATCTCTGCTATAATATAAGTAGGATTTTCTCCGCCTATTTCCCGGTTATTAATTAAAAACATCTTTTGCTTTTAGATTACTTAATAGCTATATGTTTCAAGTAAAAAGTTACTAAAATGACTAAAATTAATAAAACAAGCTTGCTGCTAAAATGACGCTATTCACTCAAATTAAATTTCGAGTTCCTTCTGTAATTAGACTTAAGTTTTACTTGGAGTTTTTGGGTAATAATCAACTCGCACGGAACGTTATAGAGATTATTTATAAATGTAGACTAAATGATCTTTCCTAAACCCTGCCTTCTCAAAAGCAATAATTGAAGCTATATTGTCTTCCATAATCTCCGCAGTTATTTGCATATCAGGTTTTTTCTCCATAATGAATCTCTCAACCCCTAGTTTGATTACTTTTGAACCAAGACCTTTGCCCAGGAATAATGGATTAAGCATTACACTTGTCTTTATTGCAGATTCACTAGCCTCAAATCTTATCGTACCAATCTTTTCTTTTTTATAATATGCCATATAAACAGCAGCAGCAGGATCTTTGAGTTTTGCAATGAACCACTTTTCATGTTCATCCCAGGATAGCAGTTCTTGGTTAAAAAAGTTTTTTCTTATATCCGGATGGTTTCTCCATTCAAATATATCATTTATATCAGTGATTCCTGCTTTCGTGAGATTTATTATATTGCTCATTAAACTTTCTGATTGATATGCTCCATCCATCTTATCAAGAACACACTCATTTCCTAAAACCTCTTTACACTTAATTAATAATTTCGGCAAGCTCTTTATTTAAGAGTAAATTCATATATATTTCTATTGTCAACAACAGAACTTATAGTATCAATCACTCTACCTA
>Ga0187827_10001099_pt1 | contig 40653 bp, 38 predicted proteins | sample ETNtaG_39_FD_167969 | JGI IMG/M metagenome (GOLD analysis project Ga0187827, IMG submission 167969) | Marine microbial and viral communities from oxygen minimum zone, Eastern Pacific Ocean - ETNP2014_SV_150_PacBio MetaG (Illumina Assembly) | ecosystem: Environmental > Aquatic > Marine > Hypoxic...
ATGTTCTTGGTCTCTTCAAGGTGAGTCCAGCACAATACCTGCATGCTCAGGCAGGCCGATCCTTGCGCCCGCTAGGCACGATTGCCCTGTCGGAAATCGACCTATCCAACCTAGCAACGACAAGCCAAAACAGTCAAACATCGATTTGGTGGTCCGCGCGTTGGCGCCTCCGCTGTAGAGACCCGGGCTGGCGCCGTGCCCGGTCCAGTTCTAGAGTAGAGGGGAAACGTCCACACCAAACCGCCGCGGAGAACGGCATGGACGCAGTTGTAGACCCGCTGGCTCAGCAGTTCCTCGCCGCCGCCGCACGCGCCGCCGACTGGATCGCGGCCCGGCAGAACTCTGACGGTTCGTTCTGTAACGCCGGCGATAGCATCAGCGGTTACTACAAGGTCCCCTTCGCCTTGTCGCTGGCGGGCCGGCAGCGGCAGGCCCTACAGCTGGCGGACTGGATCGCCGAACACCACTTCTCACCCGCAGGCGACTTCGGTCCACCCGGGCATCGAGGGTCCGACCACGAGCGCTGGCCCACCTACCAGAACGCCTGGCTGGTCCAGGGGTTGCATCGCCTCGAGCGCTGGGATCTGTCCCTGCAGGGCGCGCGGTTCCTGCTCGAGTATCAGGTGCCCCTGGGTGGCTTCTACGCCCGGGAGGGGGAGACCCGCATCGTCGAACCGGTCTGCACTTCGTGGTCAGGTCTGGCGGCGTTGACCACAGGCTATCTGGCGGCCGCCCGCAAAGCCGGCGACGCTCTGGCGCGTATGGTGAATCTGCAGCCCGAACCGGGTCGTTTCTACTTCCGTATGGATGCCGATGGCAATCTGATCACCGACTCCCCGGAGGACGGCTGCTTGTTCTCATATGTCGATGCGGATGTCCCCGGTCAGATCTACTACAACCCGGGCATCGCCCTGATCTTCCTCTGCCACCTCCATCGCGCCACCGGGCAGGAGTCCTACCTGAGAGCCGCACAGACGTTGTTCGACTTTGCCGAGAGCTGCGCCGCCGATGTCTACGCCTTTCCACCCAGCGGCAAGCTGGGACTGGGCTGCGCCTTGCTGTTCGAGCTCACGGGCTGTCCGGCAGCCCGTGGCGCCGCGCTTCGGGTGGGAGAGTATCTCGTCGAAACGCAGACGCCAGAGGGCATCTGGCGACTGCCGGAAGTAGAGCCCTACGCGGCGCCCAAGTACAGAGGTGGTCGGGATATCGATCTCGACATCGCCGCTGAGTTCAGCGTCTTCCTGAGCGAAATCGCCTGGAGGGTGTGATCGACTTCCTCCCGCCTCGATGGCTCGAACGCAGCCCCTCGACGAACAGCAAGCTGCTCCGGGAGTTGGAAGATGGCGCGGATCTGCCCTCCGGCACGGTTCTGGCGACCGATGATCAGACCGCCGGCCGTGGCCGCGGCAGCAATCAGTGGCAAACCCGCCCCGGCCGGGATCTGGCCTGTTCCTTCGTGCTGCACGCGAGGGTGGCTGCCGAAGATCTGTGTTCGTTGTCTATGGCGGTGGCTCTCGGTGTCGCTGATCTGTTGGCGGGGCTTGGCCTGCCCGTGCGGACGAAGTGGCCGAATGACGTCATCTCCGGCAACCGGAAGATCTGCGGTATCTTGCCCGAAATCCCGCGCCTCCCGGATTCGGGAAGCCTGCCTGCGGTTGTCGTGGTGGGTGTCGGTCTCAATGTCGGCATGTCGCGGGAAGAGGCGGCGGCCATCGACCAGCCGGCCACCTCGATCTTCATCGAGACAGGGGACTTGCCGGCCCCCCGCGACCTGCTACCGGAGCTGTTGGCAGCCCTGGCGCCGCGGCTGGATCGATGGTGCCATGGAGGGTTCAGGGCCCTGCGTGATGACTGGGAGAGTCGTTGTGCCGGTCTCGGTCAGCTGGTGACAGTTGTCGACGACGGCACCAGGAGGCAGGGCGTTCTGGAAGGCTTCGGCGACGCCGGGCAGCTGCGCCTGGCGGACAAAGATGGCACGGTCGACGTCTGGACCGGCCATCTGCTGCTCGACGATCGACTTTGACTCGGTTCAGGCAGGCACGACCGTAGCCAGCTGGGCGCCCGTGGCGACCTGATCGCCCACAGAGACGAGGACCTGCGCGACCTCGCCCGTCACCGGGGACGGTACGGTTACTTCCATCTTCATCGCCTCGAGAATGATCACCGCATCACCGTCGTGCACCGTCGTCCCAGGGCCGGCCTCGATGCGCAGGACCTTGCCCGGCATGTTGGCCTCAACAGGGACACCTGCCGCCGGTGCCACAGACGCGGGCATGCTGGCTGCCGGTGATGGCGGCGGTGGAGATGCTCCCTCCTCCGCGGCGCCCACCCCCACGGTAAACGCCCGGCCGTCGATCTCGACGCGATCGCCGTCTACGTAGGCGGCATGGACCGCTCCGTCGACCGTTACGGTGTAGTGCCCTGGCGAGTCTGGAACCGCAGCTGCGGCAGGGCTGGCCGGCTCGGGAATCGCCGTCGGTGCGGGCGAAGGTGGCGTTTCGGTGTCGATCTTGCGCACGCCCATCTCCCCTTCCCCCTTGAGGAAGGCGACACCCTTGTCGCCGCAGGCGGCGACGATGAAGATGTTCTCGTCCGTTACTTCCAGGTCCTCGGCCGCCAGGCGCTGACGGGTCCGGGAAACGCTCTTTTCGGGATTCTCGTCGTTCATCTCCAACGGTGGCCGCGTCGTGGGATCCATCTGCAGCTGCTCGGCGGCGAGCTTGACGATCTCTGCATCTGGCGGAACAGGCGTGCGACCGAAGTACCCCAGGACCATGCGGCCATAATCCGGAGCGATCTTCTTCCAGGGACCGAACATGACGTTGTTGAAGGCCTGCTGGAAATAGAACTGTGACACCGGCGTCACCGATGTGCCGAATCCCCCGCGTGTCACCACATCCCCCATGGCACGGATCATCTCCGGATATCGGTCCATGATGCCGTTGTCCCGCAGCATCTGCGTGTTTGCCGTCAGGGCACCCCCGGGCATCGGGCTCCATGGGATCATCGGCTCGACAGCCACCGCTTCCGGCGGCAGGAAGTAGTCGGCCATACACTCCTTGAAGATCGACTCGGCCTCACGCACCTTGTCGACATCGATCTCCAGATCATATTCGGTACCGCGCAGGGCATGCCACATGACGAGCACGTCGGGCTGACACGTGCCTCCCGAGACCGGCGCCAGCGACAGGTCGATGGCATCGACACCGGCGTCGAGGGCGGCCTGGTAGGCACTGACGGCGATGCCGGCGGTTTCGTGCGTATGGAACTGGATCTTCGTGCCTTCGGGTAGCGCCCTGCGGGCCTGAACGATCGTCTCGAAAACTGTAGCGGGCACGGCTGTGCCCGAGGCGTCTTTGAAGCAGACCGAATCGAAGGGTATCTCGGCGTCAAGGATGGCCTGCAGAGTCTGCGTGTAGAACGCAGCATCGTGGGCGCCGACACATCCGGGGGGCAGGGCCATCATGGTCACGCAGACCTGATGCTTGAGGCCGGCCTCGACGATGCACCGACCGGAATGTACCAGATTCTGCACATCATTGAGGGCATCGAAGTTGCGGATTGTCGTGATCCCGTGCTTGGCGAACAGCTCCGCATGCAGCTTGATCACATCGCTGGATTGGGTATCCAGACCGACGACATTGACGCCGCGGGACAGCGTCTGCAGATCAGCCGCCGGCCCGGCGGTGGCACGGAAGCTGTCCATCATCGCAAAGGCGTCTTCCTGGCAGTAGAAATACAGCGACTGGAAGCGGGCGCCGCCGCCGGCCTCGAAGTAGTCGATCCCGGCCTCCCGGGCGGCTTCGAGTGCAGGCAGGAAATCGGGCGTCAGAACACGCGCACCGTAGACGGACTGAAAGCCGTCGCGGAACGCGGTACACATGAAATCGACCTTCTTCATCATTTCACCATTACCGACCACAGGATGCCGGCGCAGATCGCCGAGCCGATGACACCGGCCACGTTGGGGGCCATGGCGTGCATCAGCAGGTGGTTGTGGGGGTCTTCCTCCTGGCCCACCATCTGCACCACACGGGCAGAATCAGGCACGGCGGACACGCCAGCGGCGCCGACGAGGGGATTGACCTTGTTGCTCGTGAACAGGTTGAGAAACTTGGCGAACAGCACGCCACTGGCCGTCGCGATGGCGAAGGACAGGGCGCCGAGGCCGAAGATCATCATCGACTGGGGCGTCAGGAAGGTCTGCGCCTGGGTGCTGGCGCCGACGGAGAAACCCAGCAGGATGGTGACGATGTCGACGAAGGCGTGGCGGGCGGTCTCGGCCAGGCGCTCGGTAACGCCGCTCTCCTTGAGCAGGTTGCCGAACATCAGCATGCCCACCAGGGCCAGCGAGCCCGGGGCGATGAGGGCGGCGATCAGAAAGGCGGCGATCGGAAAAACGATGCGCTCGCGCTTCGACACCTGCCGTGGCGGCGGCATGCGGATCAGGCGCTCCTTGCGCGTCGTCAGCAGTTTCATGACCGGCGGCTGGATGACGGGCACCAGGGCCATGTACGAGTAGGCAGCGATGGCGATGGAGCTAAGCAGGTGCGGCGCCAGCTTGGCCGACAGAAAGATCGCCGTCGGACCGTCGGCGCCGCCGATGATGCCGATGGCGGCCGCTTCCTCGGGCGTGAAGCCCAGGTAGAGAGCGCCGATCAGCGTGATGAAGATGCCGAACTGCGCGGCCGCGCCAAGCATGACCAGACGGGGGTTCGACAGCATCGTCGAGAAGTCCGTCATCGCCCCGATGCCGAGGAAGATCAGCGGCGGGTAGATGCCCTGGCCGACGCCGAAGTACAGATAGTGGAGGACACTGCCCTCGTCGTACACCCCTACGGCCATGCTCGGGATCGCAGCGATGTTGCCGACGATGGCGCCGAAGCCGATCGGCAACAGCAGCAGGGGCTCGTAATCCTTGGTGATAGCCAACGTGATGAAGATCAGGCCGATGATGATCATGAGGACGTTGCCCCACGTCATCGTCGCAAAGCCGGTGGTCTTCAGGAATTCGAAAAGAACGCCCATCTCAGCCTGTTCCCTGTGCGCCACCGGTGCGTGCGGCGTGATAGGCAGCAACTGCTGCTGCCACGGCGGGAGCCAGGTCCTCGGCTGCCGGGGCACGCTGCCTCGGGACAGCTGCCGCCGCCTCCGGGAACACTGCGGCAACCCTGACGAGCAGGTGGGGCAGCAGAGCGATAAAGACGCTGATCAGGGTCAAAGCCGAAAAGACGATCGTCATACCGGCGACGGCGATCGGCAGGCCCTGGCCATCAGTGATGTTCTGCAATCCTGTCTGAAAATCAATCATAAGCCCACAAAAAACGGCCATTTGGGGCTTTGCCGCCAGAGGCGGCGTCTGCAAACACTGAAGCCGACCTCGGTGGCGGAAATACAGTGGAGGGCAAATTTCCTGTCTTGGCGGGAAAAAAATGCCGATATATAGGGGGACGCTATGGGATCGTCGCTCCCATATCCTCTACGGCTTGGGGCAAACCTGCTGGATCGCATTTTGCTTTCAGAAGATCCTTCCTTGGCGTGGAAACGCTCCTCTACAGAACGAATCCTTAGGAGATAGACCATGAAGGTCGTCTTTCTCGATCCCAGTCACTACCTGCACAACTATGGTCTGCGCATTCTCGCGGCCCAGGCTGAGCGTGCCGGTCATGATGTGAAGTTGATCTTCACTCTTGGTGCCATATCTGAGGACATGGACATGTCCGGGGATCTGTACAACGACATCATCGACCATGTGAAGGATGCCGACGTCGTCGGCCTGTCGGTATACACCAACTACTATTTCCAGGCAATCGCCGCCAGCAAGCTCATCAGAGAGCATTCCGAGGCGAAGATCCTGTGGGGAGGAGTACACTCGACGGTAGAACCGGAAGACGCCCTGGAGCACTGCGATTATGTGTGCGTCAGCGAGGGCGAGGACTCCATTCCGAGACTACTTCGGCATCTGGAGGGGGAGTTTCCCATCGAGGAGATCAACAATCTCTGCTATCGCGCTCCGGATGGGACACCGTGCGATCCGTCGTCACGCAGCTTGAGAACGAGCTGGACGCCTACCCCTTTCCACAGTTCACCGACCTGACCTCGACGTACGTCAGCGACCCGGCGGGTGAATCGATCGTCCCCCTCTCCGAGTCCCGGCTGCAGGAACTTACCTGCTACCCGGGTCGGTACTTCAACCTGCCCGAGGATCAGACCTACAACGGCTACCTGACGCTGACGACGCGTGGCTGCCCCTACCGCTGTACCTACTGCATCAACAACTTCCTGAACTCCCAGAAGACGGGTAAGGGTCGCTTCTTCCGCCATCGGTCGATGGAGAACGTGATCCAGGAACTCGAGCAGGTTCGCGAACGCTTCCCCTTCATCAACCTGATTCTGTTCTTCGATGACAACCTCTGCGCCCGCCCCCTGGAAGACATCCAGGAATTCCACGCCCTCTACAAGGAGCGTGTCAACGTCCCCTTCAAGTGCAACTTCCATCCCAACAATGTCTCGGAAGAGAAGATCGACCTCCTCGTAGACGCCGGCCTGGTCTCCGTAGAGATGGGCATCGAGTCTGGCAGCAAGCGTACCAATAAGGAGCTCTACAAGAGGCCCCATAAGAACGAGAGCATCCTGGAGTGCGGTCGTATCATCTCAGGGAAATACCAGGGCAAGGTGGTCCCCTACTACGACGTCATCATGGACAATCCCTACGAGACCCATGAAGATGCGAGCCAGACCATCCGTTTCATCCAGGATCTGCCCCGTCCTTTCAAGCTCAGCCACTTCTCCCTCACTTTCTTCCCCGGTACCGAGCTCTACGAGCGCGCCAAGGCGGATGGTCTCATCCAGGACTTTGTCGAAGAGGTGGTGAAGAAGAAAAACAACCGTATGTATGCGGATCAGGACCCATTCTCCAAGCTGCTGGTAAGCATCAGCCCCTTCATCGACTCCATGCTCGCCCGCAACGTGGTCAAACTTCTTGCCCATCCGCTGGCGCTACGTGTATTCAACAGCTGGCTCTTCGCCTCGCCCACACGGTTGTGCATGGCTGCCCTCATCTCTCTGCGTGGGCACTACAACCGGTTACAGGCAAAACGACAGATGGCATCGACGGGCAAGCGAAGTTTCATCGCCGGTCTGCTGCCTCCCTTCCTCCCTGGGGCAGGTCGATCGACGTCCGATCGGCTCAACGAAGGCTATCGATAAGATTCACAGGTTCCGCTTCTCCCAGCCGCCCTTGCCGAACATGTCGAGGAAGTGGGACTCGTCGTAGGGGTACTGGGCCATGGCCGTTTCGTCCAGATCCAGGCCGAGTCCGGGTCGATCCGGGATGATGATCTCACCGTCGACGATGTTCGTCGGGTAGTCGGTGATCTTCTCGGCGAAGGGTGTAGCGAAGTCCTCGAAGACCTCCTGGATCATGATGTTCGGTGTCGACGCGTCCACGTGGAAACAGGCCGCGGTGCAGACCGGCCCCTGGGCGTTGTGGGGAGCCACCTGAATGTGATGGGCCTGGGCCAGGGCGCAGATCTTCTTGAGTTCGGAAATGCCGCCGCAGGTCACCGGATCCGGTTGAATGATCTGCGCCGCCCGGGCCGACATGAACGTCAGGAACGCATCGAGGCTCTGTAGACTTTCGCCGCCGGCAACGGGGAAGCTGAGTTTGGCGGTCAGTGCCGCCATGTTTTCGGTCTGCGACGACCGTACGGGCTCCTCGAACCACCCTGGATCGAAGGGTTCCATCAGCTTGCCGATACGGCCACCGAGAAGCGGGTCGAAACGACCGTGACACTCGATGAACAGCTCCACATGGGGACCGACGGCCTCACGCACGGCGGCGACAATGGCGACGGACAGGTCGATCTCTTCGCGCGTGATGCGCTCGAAGGCGGTGCCGAAGGGATCAAACTTCATGGCTCGATAGCCTCTGGCGACCACGGCCTGAGCCCTCTCGGCGAACTGCTCGGGGACGCGATCCACCTGGTACCACCCATTCGCGTACGCCGGAACCCGGTCCCTGAATCTGCCGCCGATCAGATTGTAGACGGGCTGCTCGAGCGCCTTGCCCATGATATCCCAGCAGGCGATGTCGATGGCGGCCCGTACCTGTGCCGGCGCCCCGGACTTGATCAACTCGTAGTTGATCTCCTCGATGTCAAAGGGATCCCTGCCGAGGAAGTACCGCCGGTACTCGATGAGTGCGGCTTCGATCGTCTTTGCCTTGCGATGGGCGGTGGCTTCGCCGACGCCGTGGATCCCTTCGTCCGTGTGCAGCTTGATGAAGACCCAGTTCTTCCAGGGATTGCCGACGATGAAGGTCTGTATGTCGGTCAGTTTCATCTGTCGATCTCCTGCAGGGCCTCGACGACGCTCTTCTCCACAAGACCGTACATCTCGTCGATATCGTCTTCGGTTGCGATGAGCGCCGGCGCCACGGCAAACCACAGAGGATCGATGCGCATGATGAGGCCGTTGGCCAGGGCCGTCTTCTTCAGCGCCTCGCCCAGTTCGGGACAGGCTTTGCCGTCACGCATCAACTCCACCCCGCGTAGCAGCCCCTTGCCGCGTACTTCGCGCACGACGCCGTACCGGCTCAACCCGCCCAGCTTCTCCACGAGATAGTCACCCAGCACGCCGGCCCCACGGGCCAGGTCGTTTTCCACGATCTCGTCGATGACGGCGATACCCACAGCGCTGGCCAGCGGGTTGCCGGCAAACGTGTGCCCGTGGACGAAGTTGACCTCGTCCGACACGGAACCGCAGAACGCGTCGCCCAGATCCTGTCGCGCGATCATCGCCCCCAGGGGCACCGTACCGCTCGACAGTCCCTTGCCACCACAGAGGATATCGGGCGTGACGCCGAAGGTCTGCGCGGCGAACATGTGTCCGGTGCGACCGTAGCCGGTGATGATTTCGTCGAAGATGAGCAGTACGTCGTACCGATCGCAGACCTGGCGCAGGATCTGGAAATACTCGTCGGTCGGGGTCACCGTGCCGCCCGTGTTGCCTATGGGTTCGACAATGACCCCTGCCACCGTGTCTGGATCCTCGTTGACGATGACGTCCTCGAACATGCGGGCACAGAACCGGTTGCACTCTTCCCACGTGGCGAAGCGGTCTCGATAGTAGGTCGGCGGGAAGACTTTCGGGAAGCCACCCATCTGTGGCTCGAAAGGAGTCTTGCGCCGGCCCGTACCACTGGCCGCCATGGCGCCGAAGGTCCCCCCGTGGTAACCCTGGTACCGGCTGACGAACTTGTACTTCGCCGGGCGGCCAGTTTGCTTGAAGTACTGTCGTGCAAACTTCATGGCCGCCTCGATTGACTCGGAGCCACCACTGAATGGTTTGACGAAGTTCAGGTTGTCCGGGGTCACTTCGCCGAGCCGCTCGATGAAGTCCAGTGTCACATCGGCGATGCCGTGCATGGGTGGGGCGAAGCTGAGTCGTTCCATCTGTCGGCGCATGGCCTCCAGCACCCGCGGATGTCCGTGACCGAGGTTGGCGACGAAGATCCCGCCGATGGCATCGAAATAACGCTTGCCTTGCACATCCCAGTAGTAGAAGCCCTCGGCGCGCGACACGATGAACGGCTCGGCCACGATCTGCTCCGTGGCACGAAAGTCGATGGATGTGCGGCGCAGCAGCCGCGCTTGACGCTCGTCCGCTTTCATGCCGCCTCCGCTGCGTCCGGACAGTAGGTGATCGCCGTCAGGGCGTACACCTGAGCCACACGTATCAATTCCGCCACGGAGACCTCCTCGCTCAGCGTATGCGCCCCTGTTGCCGCCGGCCCATGGGTGAGAGCCGGTATACCTGCCAGGCGGGCGAAGGAGTTGCCGTCGTCGACGAAGGACTTGCGCCCGGGGGACAGCTGTTCCCCGGTGCAGCTCTCGTACGCCGATCGAAAGGCTCCGACCAGCGGGTCCTTCAGGTCGATCCGAAAGGCGTCTCCCTGCACCTCGAAGTCGTGCTCTATCTGCGTGCCGGTGCGGTCGGCCAGATCCTGCAGCATGGCGGCAAACTCCGATCGTGCCTCCTCAACGGCCCCGGGAGTCACCCAGCGCCGCGTGCCATTGAGAACACATTCGGTGGGCGACTGGTTGTAGATCTCGCCGGACTGTAGGCGGCCGACAAACACCGAGTCACAGCCGGCGACCTCGTGCGTGGTCAGCGCCAGCTGCTGTGACCACTGCCTGCACTCCACAACCAGCTGCGCCCCCGCTGCCAGAACATCGGGAGTATCAGCCGGACGCAGAACTTCATGCACGGGCTCTCCGTCCCGTGTGATGCGCACCTCGAAGATGGCCATGCCTCGCCCGGCCACGGGCAGGCAATCTGCCAGATACTCCGGCAACAGTACGGCATCTCCCACATAACCTTCACGGATCAGGGCAACCAGCTGACGCCGGTCACCCCATGGCCCCTCGTGATGATCATGCGCCGTGATCAGGATCTGGCCCCCCTGCAGCGTCTCTGTCTCACGCAGTACCCGCAGGGCTTCGACAAAGGCGGCGATGCCACCCTTCATATCGGAGGATCCGGATCCGTACAGACAGCCTTTTTCCAGGCGTGGCGGCACGAAGGGCAGGTGAACCGTGTCCAGATGGCCATCGAACTGCAGCACCCGACCGGGCGCACCCGAATCGAAGCGCACCGCTACCGCCGGGGCCTCGGGCCAGTCGGCCACGGGACGCTCCACGGAAAACCCATCCTCTCCCAGAATCTCCGCCAGGCGGTCAGCGACGGCGCCGGCGCTCCGCGTGGGACTGGGCACTTCGATCAGCTGGACCGCGGTATCGATCAGTCGTTTCTCGTCAACCGCCTGCTGAACCCGCTCCACCAAACCCTTGTCCATCTGCTCTCCCTGCTTCTGTGATCTGAAACTGCCTGGAACGACACGAAAGCTGGCGTCCTGGTGGGGCCACGTCCAACCCTGTCTTGCTCCATGCGGCCGCAATGTCGTGAGTTGTGCCGACAGCATCTCTGCAGAAATGCACCCGAAAAGGTCACCATGCCTCGCGAACCGACTGCCTCGCCCGAGCAATTCATCCAGGGAGCCCCCGTCCTGCAAGTTCAGGACGTGCTGGCCACGGCGGCATTCTACAGGGACGTCCTCGGCTTTGACTGGGACTTCGGTGACGAGGAGTACTGTGTTGTCTGGCGTGACAACTCGGCCATCCACTTCGCCAGGGGCGACGGCGACGTCTCCGGGCTGCACCTGTTTCAGTGGGTGAGAGATGTCGACGCCCTGCATGAGGAGGTCACAGCGAAGGGTGCAGTGGTTGCCGTCGAACTGGCCAGCCGCTCGTACGGCGTCCGCGACTTCAAGATCACCGACCCCAATGGCGTCGGTCTCGTCTTCGGGCAGGCGATCGACTAACCTGCCGGTGTGGACAGGATCGGCGTCATGGTTCGTAGGCCATCATGTCGTCCACCAGCGCCAGCACCACCGAATCAGACTGCGCTTCACCGTTCAGTTCCATCGCCGACAAGGTGAAGGAAGGGGTAGCCCGGAAGACGCGGAACTGGACGATGGTTTCCGCCTCAGATCCATCGATGCCGTACCCCTCCAGGTTGACATAGGTGTGGTTGTCCGCACCGAGGAGAGACGCCCAGGCGACGCTGTCGAAGTAGCAGTCCGCGGCGACGCCGATCGGGTCGTCCGGATACGTCTCGAAGGAGCTGTCGATCACGAAGTTGATGACTTCGCGGTCATCCGTGCCCACCAAGCCCGACTTGGGATCATCGCACGCGACAAGCATCAATGGCAGCGCCATCGACCACAGTCTCCGGGCTGGGATCACGCGTGCTTGCCCGAGTTCCAGCCGCGCGCTGCCAGCCACTGCTCACCGGACGCGACCGCGCCCTCCTCCAGAGTGGTGGCCATACTGTCATTCCAGCGGTTCAACAGACCGAAGAGGCTGATCACACCCATCAGCTCGATGATCTCGCCGTCGTCCCAGTGGTCGTGGAGACGGGACTGCAGTTCGGCGTCGACAGCGTTCGGCACCGTCGAAGCGGCGAGGGCGAAATCGAGGGCAGCCCGCTCCGCATCGCTGAAGGCTGCGTGCGTTCGATACTCCCAGATGTTCTCCAGCTGCCCCGCGTCCGCCCCGTAGCGCTCCGCTGCCCGGATGGTGTGCGCCTCACAGTACCGGCATCCCGCCGCATGGCTGGCGATGTAACCGACGAGCCGCTTCAGTGAGCTGGTCACTCGGCCCTTGTTCTCCATGACCGCCTTGTTGTACTCGATGAAGGCTCGGGCGATCGGTGGACGCCGCAGCATCGTCAGAACACTGTTTGGGCAGTAGCCGAGGGTTTCGTTGAAGAACTCGGCGAGTCGGGCAGTCTCATCGTCGCCATCGATGTCGAGGGGATCTACGAGCGGCATTGCCGGGGCTCCTCTGGTGGACTGATGAGAGAATCGTCACAGCGGCCCACAAAAACGGCAGTCCGGCGTCCCGGGACAACAGATCGCCCGCTCTTGCTTACCAACCTTTCCAGCTGCCGTCCGCGTGACGGTACTGCCGATACGGCAACGGCTCGTACGACAGCTCCGCAATGTCCTGTGCCTTTACCGTCAATCCCAGGCCCGGCGCGTCGGAAACATTGATGTAGCCATTGGCGATGGACCAGTCGTGCTCGACGTACTGGCCAAACCGTTGGAACCACACATCCCCCATCTCCTGGATCAGGAAGTTCGGCGTCACCGCATCCGCCGTCAGGGTTGCCGCCAGGGCCAATGGACCACCGGCGTTGTGCGGCGCCATCTGCATCTGCGACTCCCGCGCCGCGCGCCCGATCTCCACCAGTCCCGTGATGCCGAAACAATGACAGACGTCGGGCTGCAGATAGGCGCAGGCACGGGCTTGGATCAGCGGCAGAAAGTCTCGCAGATGAAACAGTTTCTCGCCCGTGGCGATGGGAATCTCGCTCTTGCCCGAGACCTCCAGCAGCGCGTCGACGGACCCCACCTTCACCGGTTCCTCCAGAAACAGTGGCCGGTACGGGGCGATGGCTGCGGCGCAGGCCAGGCTCAGCTCCGGTGTCGGGCTGCCGTGGGCGTCGAGGAGCAGATCGAAGTCATCTCCCGCTGCTTCACGCATGGCACGGACGCACTTTGTCGTGTGCTCCACGGCGTCGGCATCCATGGGCCACGTGCGCGTCTCCAGGGGGTTGCCCTTCACGCCGGCGTAGCCTCGGTCGCGGATCGCCAGGGCGCCGTCGACGGCGGCCTCGGCGTCGACCAGCGAAATGCCGCTGTAGACTCGTACCCGATCGCGCCGACGACCGCCCAGGATCGTATGCACGGGCACACCCCACGCCCTGCCGGTGATGTCGTACAGGGCTGCGTTGATCGCCGCGATGGCGCTGCCGAAGACGGGACCGCCCTTCCACGGCAGGCGGTTCTGGATGTCGTCGCAGAGGGCCGTCACCGCCAGTGGATCACGACCGATGAGCAGCTCACGCCAGGCGTGCAGCGTCGCCTCCACCGGTTCGGTGAGCCACTCGCCGGTGCCCTCGCCCCAGCCGGTGATCCCCGCATCCGTCTCAATCTGCAGAAACAGCCAGGGCTTCGACGTGCTGCACAGCAGCTCGCCGCTGGCCGGATCGCGGATCTGTTGTCCGGTGGGCACACTGAACTTGTACGTGTGCAGATCCGTGATCTTCATCTGAGCCTCGCTTGTCGAGTTGCAGAATCCCGACTACGGTTAGGCGCCATGGCCGAATCCCTTCGCTTCTACGTCGATCCGTCGACCAACTCCGCCGATCCTGAGGTCCGCATGACCTATGGTCTGCACGTAGTCTCTCCCTGGGGCGGCACGGTGTTCATCAACTTCCCTGAGCATCTCGAATACATGCCCGGCACGAAAGGTATCGCCCGGCACCATGATGAACGCGACAATGTCTGGCGCGTCGAGGAGAAAGGTGCCCGCGCCCACTACAGTGTCGAGAGTCTCACCGATCCGGGGGTGTTCTTTCACGCCGAGGCCCGGGCCGACGGCGAGCGTGCCCACCTGGCGTTCTCCATACGGAACGAGACGCTGACACCGCGACGCAGCCTCCGCGCCATGTTCTGCCACGACTACGGCGGCCTGGCCGGCTTTCCTGGGCCTGAGACCGACAACTTCGCCCGCACCTTCGTCCCCGTCGAGGGACGCCTCGCCTCGGTGGCTGACCTGCCGGTCCGCACCCCGTCGGCCCGCGCCCGCATGGCCCAGGCGGCGGGTTGCCCCGACCATCACAACTGGTGGGCGGAACAGATGGGTGGGCTGATCGAGGCTCCCCTGGACTTCGCCTTTGCCGCGGTCCGGTCCGGGGACGACCGCCATGTCGCCCTGTCCTGGACACCGGGGAAGTGCCTGCTCTCCAACTGCGCCATTCCCTGCATTCACGCCGACCCGTACTTCGGCGATCTGCCTCCCGATGGCGAGTGCAGCGCCACAGGCACCCTCGTCTTTGGCCGCGGTCCCGTTGATGATCTCGCGGATGAATTCCGCTCCCGAGCTCAGCGACCTTGGCTGACGCCAGTCGGTTGACCACAGTCGGCTACATTAGGTGCACGCCCACCTCACCGGCGAACAGACCGACGACGATCCAGAAGGCTGCCATGAACAGGTGCCCGACGAACAGGCCGATGAAGAAGGGAATCAACTTCTGAAATGCGGCGCCGCCGCCGTACTTGAGCACGGAGCGCTTGATGAACCACCCGATCCAGACGGAAAACCACAGCCCGCTGCCGATCCCGGTGGTGATGTAGCCGATGGGATGGAGGGGCCACCAGTAGAAGGCGCTGCGCAGGTAGAGGAGCAGGGACATCACGATGGCCCCGAAACCGACGAAGCTGACCTCGGTCCAGTCGGTGCTTTGTGCCCGCTCCTTGAGCAGGATTTCACGCACGAGGGTGTTGCCGAAGACCCAGCCGGACTCGCCGAAAGCCCAGAACTCTGAATTCAGCGCTCCCCTGGCATAGATCTCGTCCAGCATACGCCAGCCGAAAACGGCCATGGCCGCCAGCACCCCGAGGAAACCCGCCCAGAGGATCCAGCGACGACTGCGCCGATCCATCCCTTCACTCGCACGGGAGCTGCTCAGCAGCAGCGGCATCAGATGGGGGGCCAGCATCACCGTCGGCCAGGCAAAGGAGAGAATGCTGAGTCCCTTCAGCAGAGAAGGGGCTGACACGGCGACGGCTGACGACTCCGCCGCTCGGTAGCCGAAGAGGCGGATGACGAAACTGGGAGGCCAGACCCAATTCGTGGTGGCCGGGATGAGACCGATCTCTCCCACGAGCCTGGTGACGAAGATGACGAGCAGAGCGTAGACCCCGAACACGAGCAGGGCGAACCACAGGGGAACGCCCACGATGACGCACCAGGACAGCACGCCGACGATGGCCACACAGGCGCCCCAGAACGCCAGACGGTAGCCCATGGGCTCCTCCGCGTCGTCGGCTCCGCCCCTCAACCCCAGAGCCCGCCGCAGCACGAGTCCGTAGTGTGTCCTCCCCCGCCAGACCAGCGCCGCCAGGAAGATGACGATGGCGCCCACGGTGTCGGCCCCCGAGTTGAGCGAGAACCCGACCCAGGAAAGCCGGGTCGTCTCGGTGAGCGTCAACGCCGAGGCGACGACCCGCATCAGATTGTCGATGAGGGCGAAGAACCAGACCGAGAAGGAGATCTCCGTGGTCAGCAGGTAGGAGATGGCCATCACGTATGGCTCGATGGCGATATTGGGGTCCATGCTCCGCCACGGCTCCTCGACGAGGAAATCCCGCAGGCTGAGCGATGTCAGTCCTATGCTGGGCACGGCGGGTTCATAGTGACTGAGGCCTTCCAGAAGAAAGACGAAGGCACTCACTCCCACGCCCGCAAAGAACAGGGAGGATCTGGTCCCCCGCAGAACGCCCTCCTCTCCTTCTTCGATAAGGCTGGTCACCATGGCGACATGCGGAAACATCAGCTTCTCGTGTTCTAGCCACTGACGACGCAGCAGGCAGCCCAGGCAGAGCTGACCGAACAGGAGGAGACCGAGCAGCACCGACCACCAGGCGATCGGTTCGGCCCACACATCCCAGGGGATACCCTGACCATCCGGTGAGCCTCGGTAGTAGCGCAGGATCGCGTCGGTCACCGGTCCCTCGTCCAACGGGTCGAAGGGGACGAGGAAATCGGGAAGGGTGGTGAGGAAGTGCCCGCGGTAGTCGTTCTCCGGCGTGGCGAAGAACTACGGCGCCGGCAGCAGGGCGATCATACCGCTGACGACATGAAACGCGGCGACACCCACCGAGAGCACGCAGAACACGCCAAGGATGTTGGCGCTCGAGAGGCGTGGAAATGGCGGTGGCAGGCGGCTTCCAGCGACGAGGACGACGACGGCGGCAAAGGCGACCAGGGGCAAGTACGCTCCCGAGAGCTCCCTGGCCTTCATCCACAACAGCGCCTGTGGCAGGTAGTACGCCGTGGCCAGGAGCAGGGCGATCCCCACCACCACGCCGCGCAGCGCTCCGGTTCCCGACCTGTCGCCCATCTCCGGCAAGCGGATTCCTGTCGATCTGATTGAACTGCTATGGCACCGACGTGAGTTGCATAATCTTATTGCCGACGCCCGGGTGTTTCCAGTTAATTGTCACCTCTTATGTCCTGCCGCTCCACAATCGCCCCCCTCCTCTTCTGTCTGCTGCTCGGCACCGGTTCGTCCGCCGATCTGTCTGACGGGATCTTTGCCGACATCCGTCGTTTCGAGGCGCTGGGCAGTCGCATGACCGGGACCCGGGGCGCCGACCTGTCCGCCGACATGATCGAGGCGCGGTTCACCGGGCTCGGATTGGAGCGGGTGACGCGGCAGAACTTCGATGTCGTGGTGCCCGTCACGCGCGAAGCGAGCCTGACGGTGGCAGGCGAGGAACTCGTCGTTCATCCCGTGTGGCCCAATGGAATCCGCACTCCCACGATCGACGGCCGGCTGAGAGGGCCCCTGGTGTGGGGCGAGAGCGGACATCTCGAGTCCTATGATGGCGCCCGGATGGAAGGCAGCATCGTCGTACTGGAAGGCGATCTGGGCGTCGACTGGTTTCATGCCCCCATGCTCGGGGCCCGGGCGATTCTCTTCGTCGAGGGGGAACACGCCACACGCACACAGATGGAGTACAAGTTCAGCTCCGTGCCGATGAACGTGCCCCGTTTCTAGCTCGCCGGCGACGGCGCCGCGTGGCTGCGTCAGCATGTACAGCGCACCGCGCCGGGAACTGTGGAAGCGGAGCTGACCTGTCGCGTCGACTGGGAGACACGACGAGGACACAATGTCTTCGGCTTTCTCCCCGCCCCCGATCCCGACACGACGCTGGGAACGATCGCCGTCCAGGCGTACTACGACGCCATCAGTGCCGTGCCCGATCTGGCTCCGGGCGCCGAGAACGCGGTGAACGCCGCTGTCCTGCTCGCCCTGGCTGAAGAGCTGGCGCGAAATCGACCGCAGCACCCGGTGTTGTTCATCGCCCTCGCCGGACACTTTCAGGCGCTGCAGGGAGCGCGGGTGTTCGCCGATCTGTGGCGCCATCGGGATGGCGAGCAGCTCAACGCCAGGATCACCGAGCTCGAGACCGCGCAGGGACGCATGGCTCCCAGTTATCGCGACTTGCGGCAGCAGATGGAGTCACTGGCGGCGGTTTCTGCTGCTCCCCTCGCAGAGGCCCTGGCCGACATCACACGTCTCGAGGCCGGGATCTCTTCGGGGGCCAGTCAGATGCCGGCTCTTTCGCGGATCCGCGACCGCCTCGAGGCCGTCGCCTCGGGTCCGACCCGTGACATGGCCGGCGAGCTGCTGTCTCTGCTCGATGTTGTGGAGGCCCGGGAGGTGCGCGCCAACAAGGCCCGGATCGAGGTCCGTAGATTGCGCTCTCACCGGCAGACCCTCGAGGCCCTCGGCGTGGATCTGCTCCCCCGGGTGGCGTTCTTCTACGGCCTGGACCTGTCCAGTCACTCCTCGTCCCTCGGGTTCTTCTTCAAGGGTTTCTTCGTCGACCAGTTCGAGCGCAACTACGAGACCACTCTGCGGCAGGCCACATCGCCCCTCGCCTATCGCGCCGCCGACCTCGCCCGGCACGTTCTTGCCGATGCGGCCCTCGACGGGTCAGGCGTGGAATTCGTCGACGGCGTCAATCTCACCGGTGGCGTCACGTGGCACAGCCACCTGCCCCTGCCCATCGGCCTGGACATGGAGATGCCACTGCTGGCCGGTCTGCCGGGCGCTGCCTTCGTCTCCACCGGCGATCCGCGCATCTGGGTGGACACGCCCGTGGATCGGGTCAGCCGCATGGACAGCAGTCGCCTGGCGCTGCAGACGCAGGTCCTCATGCCGCTGCTGCGGCAACTCCTCAGCGATCCCGAGACATCACAGATCTATCGCGATATCGGCCGTGACGCCCTGTTGCCTACGGAACGGTTTCGTCGGATCCATGGCCGCACGGTGGCCTATGATCCGGCGAAGTCTCTCGGCGCCGCCGATCAGCCGGTACCGGCAGCGCTGCTGACGGTGCAGCACAACCCGGGCTACTTCACACGCAATCGGGTGTACAAGACCTATGGCGGCGTACGCAGCCTGGCCATGACGGTGGCCGACAGCGGCGGCTTCTTCGAGTTCATCGGCCTGCCTGACACACGGGCGAAGTACTGGAACCGCAAGCAACACACACTCGAGGCGTACCGCCTCGACACGGGCACCGGACGGATCACTCACGCTCCGGATCGGGGCGTCTTCGGCGAGGGCGCTTTTACCGTGAGCAAGCTGGTCTTCAAGCGCGCCAGCGAGGAAGTCACGCCAGTGCTCTTCGCCTGCGACCCGGTCACCATCGTCGACATGACCGACCAGCGCACGTGGGAGACCTTCGACAATCTCGAGCTCTACGACGCCAGATCCGGGAGTACGCCCCTCTCCTGGGGCTACAAGGCGGTGGGCCGGATCACGGGTCAGACCTTCACCGAGCCAGCAGCGACGCTGTTCGTACCACCGGGGATGCGCTTCAAGGCGCGTTTCGGCAAGGGCACCGTGGACGCTGTGGCCGGTTCCATGCTCCCCCTGCTCAACGTGCATGAGAACGGCCTTCCGCTGGACGGGACCAGCTATCTGCCCCCGCCCGATGGCATCCTGACGAATACGCCCCTGCGTATGGCCGAGGATCTGTGGCGCCTCAACGACATCCGGCTGGGGTCGCTGCGCCGGCACGGTATACGCAACGCCCATCTGGAAGGGTTGCACGCCGGCGCCGGCGTCAGGCTGACGGGGGCGCAACGGGCCATGGAGAAGCGGCACTACGAGGAAGCTCTGCGCCTTGCCCGCGCCTCCTGGAGTCTGGAGGCCAAGGCCTACCCCGAGGTACGGGGCACCACGGTCGACGTCCTCGTGGGTGTCATCTTCTACCTGTTCCTGCTGGTCCCCTTCGCCTACTTCGGCGAACGGCTGCTCTTCGGCTGTGTCGGTGTGAACCGGCAGATCGCGGGGTTCGCCGGGATCTTCTTCACCGCCTTCCTCATCCTGAGTCTCGTCCACCCGGCCTTCGCCATCACCAACTCGGCGCCCGTCATCCTGCTGTCCTTCGTCACCATGACCCTGGCGGTGATGGTCATCGCCATGATCCGCTCCCGATTCCAGCGCGAGATCTTCAGTCTGCAGCAGCGGCCGGGCTCAGGCACCGGCGCGGATCTGAGCCGACTGTCGGCCGCCATGACTGCCTTCGCTCTGGGCGTCGACAACATGCGTCGCCGCCAGCTGCGTACCGTCCTGACCATCTCTACTCTTGTCCTGCTGATGTTCAGCGTGCTCTCCTTCTCGTCCATCGAATCGCGACTCGACTACCACCGCCGACCGATCTCAGAGGGTGAACCGCCCCCGTATCCGGGCGCCCTCGTGCGCAACCCGAACTGGGGCACCATGGCACTCAGTGCCCACGCCAACCTGACGAACGCCTTCCCGCCCGGCGAAGATCACATCGTCGCCGCGCGCAGCTGGATCGTCTCGGAACGGGCCAATATCACCACCGGAGTACGACTGCAGAATCCCGTGCACGACACCGAGTTCCGCCTCACCGGGCTGGTGGGCATGACCCCCGAGGAGAGTGCCGTCACTCGCCCTCAGGAACGGCTGCTGCTCGGGCGCTGGCTGCGTCCTGGCGAGAAGCACGTCTGCGTCCTGCCGGAGAAGGTCTTCCTTGCCCTGAAGCTGCAGTGGGACCCGGAGCAGCCGCCGCAGGTGTACGTCTACGGCACGCTGCTCGATGTTGTCGGCGTGCTGGCCGATGAGGCCCTCATGGGTTGGCACGACCTCGACGGTGAACCTGTGAGCCCGGTGGACTACAGCGTCGAAAACTGGCAACGGCACCTGGGCTCCAACCGGGACCAGGGCTCGCAGTTCTACCGCTACACTCACCTCGACGCGCGCAATGTGCTCTTCGCTCCCCACCGGCTGCTCCTCGACCACGGCGGCACCCTGCGGTCGATCGCCGTGATCCCCGGGTCACCCGAGGGAACCGTCGCTTTCGAAAACGGCCTGATCCGGGAGATGGATCTGCCGGTGTTCGTTGCCAGCGATCGCGGCGTCACCTACGTGCGCAGTACCAGAGGCAGCGCTGCGGCCGGTTTCGCCGCCCTGTTGATTCCCATGTCCATCGCCGCCCTCATCGTGCTCAACACCATGATGGGGTCGGTCTACGAGCGCGAGTCGGAGATCTCCATCTACGGGGCCATGGGATTGGCCCCGGTGCACATCTCTTCGCTGTTCATGGCCGAGTCCTGCGTCTTTGCCACCCTGTCGGCGGTGACCGGGTACATCCTCGGCCAGGTGGTCGCCAAGGTGATCACGATGCAGGGGCTGCTGTCAGGGCTGAACCTCAACTACTCTTCCACGGCCGCCGTGCTGTCTGCCCTGTTCATCGTCGGTATCGTCCTGCTGTCGACTCTCTACCCCGCACGAAGAGCGGCTGCCCTGGCAGTGCCAGACGTCGACCGCATCTGGAAATTACCCGAGCCTGAAGGTGACCACCTCAACATCGACTTCCCTTTCACCATCGGGCCACGCGACGTGGTCGGCATCAACGGGTTCCTGCTGTACTTCCTGAAGGATCATTCGCGACAGTCGGTGGGTGACTTCTACACGGCCGGCAACGCCCTCACCAGATGCGGATCTTCCCACGGTGCCGGCTTCCAGCTCAGCAGTGACCTGTGGATTGCGCCTTTCGATTTCGGCATCAGTCAGAGTCTGCGGATGCAGACCGTTCCCAGTGACGATCCGCGGGTCTATGAGACCCGGATGCAGCTGGTGCGCAACAGCGGCGACCGCGATGCCTGGATGAAGATGAACAACCGTTTTCTCAAGCACCTGCGGAAGCAGTTCCTGCTGTGGCGGCTGCTGGAGCCAGCGGATCGTGAGTACTACAGGAGTGAAGCCGAAGCCGTGCTCGCCGCATGAGCGCCGTCAGGGACCAGGAGCTGGAGCAGTACCGGACGCTGGTGGATCCGCCGGACAGCTTCGCCGAGGGCTTCACGGTACGCACCGCCCTCGGAATCCTGTTCATCGCCGTCGTCATGATGCCCAGCTCCATCTACATGGGGCTCATCGCCGGACAGTCTCTGGGGGCGGCGGCGGAGTGGGTCACCATCATCCTCTTCGCCGAGCTGGCGCGACGCTCCTTCAAGCCCCTGTCCAAGCAGGAGCTCTACATCCTCTACTACGTGGGCGGGTCGCTGGTGGCCATGGTCGGTGGTGGCGCCCTGGCGGGGGGGCCCTTTGCCAACCTGATCTGGGATCAGTATCTCGTGCAGTCGCCGGCGGCACAGAGCCTGGGTATCGCCGACCAGATCCCCCGCTGGGTGGTGCCCGCCGCCGATTCGGACGCCCTGCGGGACCGCACCTTCTGGCACGCCGACTGGAAGATGGCCATCACCCTGTTGATCGTCGGCGGCGTGCTGTCGCGCGTCTCGTGGATCACCATGGGCTACGGCCTGTTCCGCCTGACCAGCGACGTGGAGCGGCTGCCCTTCCCCATGGCTCCCATCGCCGCCGAGGGCGCCACGGCACTGTCCGAGAGCGGTACCGACACCTGGCGCTGGCGCATCTTCAGTATCGGTGCCATGATCGGCCTCACCTTCGGCGCCATCTACGTCTTCCTCCCGGCTTTCACCAACGCCATCTTCGGCAAGGCCGTACACATCATCCCCATCCCGTGGATCGACCTGACGAAGAACACCGAGGCGTTTCTGCCGGCGGCACCCACCGGCATCTCGACGAATCTGGGCCTCGTCATCGTCGGTATGGTGCTGCCTTTCTCGGTTGTGGTCGGACGGTTTGCCGCCGCCATGGTCTATGTCTTCGTCAATCCCGTCCTCTACCACTACGAGATTCTGATCTCGTGGCGTCAGGGCATGGACACGATCACCACCGAGTTCTCCAACAGCATCGACTTCTGGCTCAGCTTCACCATCGGTACCGCCTTCGCCATCGCCCTGGCAGGCGTTTACAGCGTGATCAGAGCCGTGCAGGGATATCGTGCGAGGAAGTCAGAACAGAACGCATCCGAGACGGAGGGGGCTGTGGCCAACCGGGGCGACTTCTCCGTGACCCTTGCCATGAGCCTCTTCATACTCTGTACACTGGGGTACGTCGGGCTCTGCACCTGGCTGGTCGGCAGCGACTGGCACCTGGTGCTGTTCTACTTCTTCTTCGGTTTCGTCTTCACGCCGGTCATCTCCTACATCAACGCCCGCCTCATCGGCATGGCCGGACAGCACGTGGGCTTTCCCATGGTCCGTGAGGCCACCTTCATCCTCTCCGGCTACCAGGGCACCGCCATCTGGTTCGCGCCGTTTCCCATTCGCGACTACGGCGGCACGGCGCAACAGTTCCGCGAGGTGGAGCTCACCGGTACGCGGCTGACGAGCCTGATCAAGGCGGAGATCTTCATGTTCCCCGTCGTCATGGTCGCCAGCTTCCTGTTCTGGTCCTACATCTGGGGCTCCGGCGACCCCATCCCCTCCGACGCCTACCCCTACGCACAGAAGATGTGGCACCGTCGGGCCCTGTACCAGTCGTTGTGGATTTCGTCGACCGTAACGGGGCAGAGCCCGTTGTTTCAAGCCATCGACCTGAACGTGATCCTTGGGGGGCTCGGCTTCGGTCTGGGCTCCTTCGCCGTGCTGTCCCTGTTCAAGCTGCCCACCATGCTGCTCTACGGTTTCATCAGCGGTCTCGGCGATTTGCCCCACGCCCTGATCCCGGAGATGATCGGCGCCCTGATCGGCCGCTACTACTTCGAGAGGCGTTTCGGCTGGCGCGACTGGCGCCGGCGCACTCCCGTGCTGGCCGCCGGGTTCGCCTGCGGCATGGGTCTGATCGGCATGACGGGGGTCGCCATCGCCCTGTTGCGCTCGACGGTGGCGACGACGCCCTGGTAGACAGAGCCACGCGTGTGTGGTGCGGCTGTTAGGGGAGGTGTTCGTAGGCGCGAAAGACGATGTCGAGGTCACGCCGCGCCCGGGCGAGATTCGAGTACGGCGTACGGCCCTTCCCGATACACGCGAGAAATTCGTCCGTCATCGCCTCGTACCCCATCAGGTCGCCGAAGCCGGGGAAGCTCAGCCCCTTCCTGCCGGGCCCACGAATATCGACGTAGATGCCGTTGCTCTCGAACAGGATCCGTCCCGCTTCGCCTTCGATTCGGGAGTGCTGAAAGGTGCCTTTCGTCATCGACGGCACATCCCAGGCATAATGCAGATTCACCTCGAGGCCGCCCTCGTACGCGAGTGTGAGCCGGGACTGCCGCTCTGCCGGCCCTCCCGGCGACGCTGTGGGAAACTCGGCAGACACGGAGGTTGGCACCCGAATCGGCGGCGGCAGCGTTCTGGGTTCCTCTCCCGAATCCGCCAGGGCAGCTGCCACGGCCGGATCCACCCGCGCCAGTGACGTATCGGCCAGATCCGCCGCCAGTGCCACGAAGTGAATCCCGCCCTCCAGCAGCGCCCCGCAGGCTGCCTTCCAGTTCACCGCCTGCTGCTGCGTCAGCTTCTTCACCTGCATCGACTGCACCGGGCCGATGCCATCCCACAGGATGGTCTCCCGCATCAGCGCCAGTGACGGCTTGTAGTAGTAGTTCTCCGCCACCAACACGAAGGCCCCCCGGGGTGCGGCAGCCGCCGCCGCTTCGATCCGGGTCAGCTCATCGGGTGAAACACAGAGAGGCTTCTCCACCATCACCGGCTTGCCGGCGGCCAGCGCTGTCAGCACTTGCTCCGTGTGCTGCTCGGGCGGCGTGGCGATGACGATCGCATCACATCCAGCCACGAGGGCCTCGAACTCCCCGCTCACCTTGCCGTGGAAGCGGTTGCCGAAGTCCTCCGCCTTTTCCCGGGTCCGGTTGTGGAACACCAGGTCTGTGCCTCTCTTGGCGAGATGGCCGGCGTGCAGCCTGCCGATGGTGCCGCAGCCCGTCAGTCCGATCCGGGGCGTTTTCTGACTCTCACGCATCCGCATCGATGATCGCCGGCGCCACGCGCAGGGCGTTGGCGGCGATCGTCAGGCTGGGGTTTACACCGCTGCTCGTCGGGAAGGCGGAACCGTCGGTGACCCACAGGTTGTCCACGCCCCAGACCCGGCCCTGCGGGTCGAGGGCTCCCTCCTCCGGCGTGGCCGCCATGCCGACGGTGCCGACGCCGTGGGAGAAACTGTCGATCTCGTAGAGGCGTGTCCTCCACGCCCCGGCTGCTTTCAACACGCGTCGCGCGCGCATCACCAGGTAATCCCGTCGCTCGTAATCGGCCGCCGAATACTCGTGATCCACCCTAGGTGTGGCCACACCGAAGCCGTCCGGCTCTCCGAGGGTCACCACATTCCCGACCCGCGGATCGTCCTCGGCGATACAGAGAAGATTCTGCATGAAGGCCGACAGCCAGCCGGCCACGCGGCGCAGCCCGGGCGGGGCGTGATGCTCGATCACCTGCCGTGCCGGTGTGTAGATGTCCTGGATCGTCCCCGTCGCCGTGCCCAGCCTGTCGCGCATGTCGTCGTAGAAGTCGGTCAAGCAGAGCTGCTTGTGGAACGTGTTCTCAGGATTCGTCTGCCTGCGGAAGACGCCGGTGACCACCGCGTTGCAGTGCCGCATCAGTCGCCGGCCGATCCAGTAGCCTCCCGGCGACCTCCCGTCGAAACCGGAGCGCAGCAGCAGAGCTGGCGTCTGTAGAGCCCCGGCCGCCACGATGAACCTGGACGCAGCGACGGAACAGACCTCACCCGTCTCTGCATCGACATACTCCAGCTCACCCACGCGGTCTCCGTCGGTGAGCAGCCGTGAGGCGATCACGCCAGCACGGATCTCCAGTCCCTGATCCTGCGCCCGGTTCAGCACCATCGCCGTCAGGTCGTTCTTTGCCTCGATGCGGCAGGGGTATCCATCACAGGTGTTGCACAGGACGCAGAGAGGCCGGGACTCGTCGCCGAAGTTCAGCGCCATGGGCAGGGCGAAGGGACGGTATCCCAGCGACCGGGCGGCATCGTGCAGTCGTCGCGCTGGCGCCGTGAAGTCGATGGACTGACGAGGATAGGGTGCCGAACGAGGCGGATCCTGCGGATCGGCGCCGGCCAGCCCGTACACGTCCAGCAGGTTTTCGGCCCGTGTGTAGTGCGGCTCGAGATCGTCGTAGTCAAACGGCCAGCGATCCAGGTCCGAGGGACGCATGCGCAGCGACGCGCCGCCGTAGAAAACAGAGCTGCCGCCCACGGTCTCGTGATGCCACATGTCGCTGTAGCTGCGGGCACCGTACTGGCGCACGTGGACGGGTGAAGGACTGCGGTAGCGGTCCCCCAGAAGAATCTGCCGCGGATCCCAGTCGCCGTCGTCGCGCGCCACGGGCTGACCCCGCTCCAGTAACAGAACGCGCAGCCCAGCCTCGGTCAGCGCCAGGGACGTGAAGGCGCCACCGAAACCCGAACCGACGATGACGGCATCATAGGGCATCGCGCCACACGACCAGCTCGTAGATGTAGATGCCCAGGAGACCGGCCATGATGGCGAGCGCCGCGTAGTGGTACTTCTCGCGGGTGTCCAGCTCGTGCTGATGGCGCTCGATATCAGGGCGGAATTTCCCAGACATGTTCCGCTGGATGTAGGTCTTGTAGTACTCGACAGCGAAACGTTCGAGACCGCCATTCATGTAGATCAGGAAGCCGACGGACACGGGCGACTGGCTGTCATTGACGAAATAGAACAGGGGGCTGAGCACGGCGAGCACGACACCGGAGCGCTGGAACTTGAGGGGCTGGAAGCCCTCGAAGGGAGCGTCCTTGTAGGCACCGCCAAGAGACACCACGAGCCCCGTGCCATAGGCGGCGATGACGAACCACAGGAAGCGCTCCACCGTGACGTCGATCCAGACCACACCGAAGACAACGGCGACGATTGCCGTACCGACGGCATAGCGGGCGAAATCACTGGCCACGTGATGGCCAAAGAAAGTGATCCGCGAAGGCACGAAGTATTTCGCCTGATCTTCGGTACGGAAAAAGCCTTTGTAGATCTCGGCCAGAAACCGCTCCAGGCCCATGGTCAGGAAGAACAGCTGAAACAGGCCCAGGCCGACGATGCGGTCGTGGAATGCCGGCAACGTGTATAGCACGGCGAAGATGGCCACGTTGAAGTAGATGCTGCGGGGAAAGGTCCTGGCCTTGAAACCCTCGTAGGGCGAGTCCTTGAAGGCTCCCCAGAGAGAGGTGTACAGACCGGACACGGCGGCGATGACGGGTAGAATGGCGGTGGGCATGGTGACGGAGGAAGATACCGGACCGATCCGGGAGACGCCAAGGGTGGCCCGAGCTTCCTTGCATGAGCGACGGGTGCTACCTTAGCAGCCCGTTGGTAGAATCGCTCTGCTTCCCATCCCGATTCCCGGAGTTGACCCATGCGACTCGGTGTTGTGGGCATGACGCCCCCGGATTTCCGTGACATCGACGCCAGTCACCTGGCCGCCATCGCCGATCTGCAGCTCACCGGCGCCGCCAGCCATGCCTCCCTCGACGGACTCGGTGACGTCACATCGGCACAGCTGGCCAGCGTCCGCTCCGCCGTGGAAGCGGCGGGTATGGAGTTCGTGCAGTTTGGTCTGGGTTTCGGGCAATGCCTGTTCGACCCAGACTCTTCTGTCGTTCAGCCATTGATCGAGAGCATCGGTCACGGCATCGAAGTCGCCGCCGAACTGCAGGCCCACTACTGCCTCATCCGCACCGGCAGCCTCAACCCGAAGGGCTCCTACAGCGCCTCGCCCGAAAACCATCGACCCGAGTGTCGTGATCGTCTCGTAGAAACGCTGCGCGCCATCGCCGACAAGGCGGAGACAGCAGGTGTTACGATGGTCGTGGAGACCCACCTGCTGACGATCATGGATTCACCTGAAGCCAACGCTTCAATTCTCGCCGACGTGGGTTCTGGCCACATGCGGATTGTGATGGACTGTTGCAACCATTTCCAGGCCGTGCATCAGGTCTACGACTCGCGCCCGCGCCTCGACGACATCTTCCGGCTGATGGGACCCATCGCCGGCTGCGGCCACCTGAAAGACGCCGCTGTCCGCGACGGCTTCGTCAGCCACATTGACGAGGAGGTCCCCGGTGAGGGCGATCTCGATCTCGGGTACCTGCTGCAACTGTGGCAGGCCATGTACGCCGACGGCTACATGCTGCTCGAGCACCTGCCGAACGAGAAGTATCCTCTTGCCGCCAAGAACGCCCACCGTATCGCAGCCGAAGCCGGCGTGGAGATCCACTGATGTCGATGCATCATGTCCGTGTGAGTCGTGCCGAAGTCGAGGTGTTGTTCACCCTCGAGAAAGACGGCGCCAAACCGAATGGTCTGCAGTACGACAGCGCCACCGACCGTCTCCTCATCGCCGATCAGGCCGACGGGGCGCTGATCACCGTGGAGGACCCACGGGGCTCCAGAAAGCAGAGCAGCTTCGCCGCCGGCTCCACCGGACCCAGCGGTGTCATCGTCATGCCGTGGAACGACGCGCTGCTGACAATCATGTCCGGTACCCACGCCCCCGATCTGACCGTTATCGAGGCGGATGACACCGTCTATCACGTCGACCATCGCGGCGTCGGTACCGGCATCGTCGGTTTCTCAAAGGAGCCGGTGAATGGCCAGCACACCGGCTTCCACGGCCTGGAATGGGATGGCACGCATCTGTGGGCAGCCTCCCCTCCGGGGAGAGCGATCTTCCGTCTCGACCTGCAGGCTGACGCCGACGGCCATCCGTCCATATCGGGTTGCAGCTGGTTCCCTCTGGCCTTCGGCGACCGCTGCCATGGGCTGGCCTGGGCCGATGCCGCCAAGCGCACCGTCTGGTGCAACGACACCACGCTGAACACCGTCTACCGCTACGACACCGTGACGGGTGACTGCCTGGAGATTCTCGTCCTGCCGGCGGACGCACCCTTCAGCCACGGCATGACGATGGTCGATGGGGATCTGTGGTATGGCGAGGATACGACGGCGAAAATCTGTCGGGTGGTGCGGTAGCTTGGGAGCATCTACCTCAAGGGCAGGTAGATCTGGAATGCGGCGAACACCGCGCCGATCGTGAGACCGTTGAGAGCGATCATGGCAGTGAGCAACAGGGCGAATCGGGAGTCGATGCGTTTCGTCAGGCTCTCTGAGGTGCCGTCGATTCGAGCGTGGATGGTGCGGATATCCTGTCGCAGGTCCTGGATGTCTTCGCGCAGGTAGGAGATACCCCAGTGCATGTCGTCCGGCGGCGGGTTGGAATGCGCAGTCGTTTCGGCCATGATTCTGTTCCCCCTGAGTATACGTTGACGGACATCGGCGGCAAACTGAATCGCAATGCTCGTGCCCGTGCTTTCCTCAGAGAGCAGGAGAATTCTGAGTCGCCATGCTGTCACCAGAGGCACCCGTAAGTGTGTATGCCGACACTCGCCAGACTTCCCCCGAGGATCTGAACCAGGAGCCCCTGCATGTTCAACGCCCGCCCCCTCCTTCGCCCGCCGACGCAGGTCGGGACAGGTCGTAACACCTGCGGCGCCAGCGCCAGGCGCGGTCGTCCCCTCGGCGGCGGCACCGGCTACACCGGGACCATACGCCCCACCGGCACACCCGTTCGCCACCTCGACGAGCTGATCGAAACCCTCGCCGGCGCCCGCAGCGGCGACACGGTCTACGTCGCCGGTGATGCCGTGATCGAATGTACGGAGCGGATCTACGTCGAAGAGCTGGTCCTCGAATTACCCGGTGGCGTGACCCTGGCCAGCGATCGCGGTATCGATGGCGCCCCGGGTGGAATCATCCGCTCCGACAGCCTCGCCACACGCCCGCTGATCCGAACCACCGGCGCCGACGCGCGCCTCACCGGGATCCGCCTGCAGGGCCCGAACCCGCGACGTTGCCTGGAGCACCACTCCCGCGCCTTCCGCGAAGGCCACGGCGGACACGACTACTACTACAGGTTTCCCACCTCCATCGGCATCGATGCGGAGCACCCCCGATTGCGCGTCGACAACTGCGAGCTGGCAGGCTGGAGCCACTCCGCCGTCCACCTCATCCGCGGTGCCGGACACGTGGTGCAGCACAACTTCATCCACCACAACCAGTACCAGGGCCTTGGGTACGGCGTCTGTCACGATGTGGCCGAATCCCTCATCGAGGGCAACCTGTTCGACGCCAACCGCCATTCCATCGCCGGCACCGGGCGCGGCGGCTCCGGCTATGAAGCCCGCCACAACGTCGAGCTCGGTCGTACCCTCAGTCACTGCTTCGACATGCACGGCGGGCGCGACCGCAAGGACGGCACCGACGTGGCCGGCGGCTGGATGCACGTACATCACAATACGTTCCGCGCCAAAGGGCGCTGTGCCATCGTCATTCGAGGCACGCCGGAAGACAAGGCGCTCGTCGAGCGCAACTGGTTCCGCCACAAGACCGAGCGTGGCGCCATCCGCTGTGAGGATCGGGTCACCGTACGCCACAACGCCTGGGGCCTGACGGACCCGACGTTCACCTAGAAAAGGAAGCGGCAGCAACATGCGACAAGGACGATTCAAACTGTCGATGGTTCTGGGCAGGAGCCCGCGCGACCATCCGGACCGCGTGAAGATCTGCCGGGAGATGGGGGTCAAGCACTGTGTGTCCACGCCTGGCCTGCACGACATCGACCGGGATCAGTATGAGGCTGCCATGCGGCAGCATAAGGAGGAGTGGGCGGACGCGGGTTTCTCCGTCCCCGTGTACGAAACGATGACACCCGTACGGGCCGACAACATCCGACGCGGCACACCGGGTCGCGACGAGGAGCTGCGTGACTACATCGCCGCCATCGAGGCGATGGGCAGGGCGGGAATCCCCGTGCTCTGCTACAACCTCGGCAAGGGAGGTTCCCGCACCGACTGGGTGCCCATGCGCGGCGGCGCCATCTCCTCGCAGTTCGACTACGCCCAGTCCAACGAACAACCGCGCGAAGATGAAGGTGCAATCCAGACAGAAGAGGAGCTGTGGGACAACCTGGCCTGGCTGCTGGAGCGGGTCGTCCCCATCGCCGAAAGGGCTGGCGTGAAGATGGGATATCATCCGAATGACCCGCCCATCTCACCGTATCAGGGCTCGGCACAGATCATGGTCAGCGGCGACGCCTACCGGCGCCTGCTCAACATCGCCCCCAGCCCGAGCAACGGCATCAGCTTCTGCCAGGGCAACTTCAAGGCCATGGGGGAGGACATCTACACCATGGCCCGGGAGTTCACCGAACAGGGCAAGGTCCACTTCATCCACTTCCGCGACGTGGAGGGTACGGCGGGTACGCGGTTCACCGAGACCTTCCACGACGATGGGCCAACAGACATGGCCCGAATGCTCGAGATCTATTCGAAGGCCGGCTTCGACGGCCCCATCCGTCCCGATCACGCCCCGGCCATGGGCGCCGAGGACGCGGAAAAGGAACGCGGCTACGGTGTGCTCGGAAAGGTCTTCGCCTTCGGCTTCATGATCGGCGCCATGCAGTCGCGGAATCTGGCCTACGAGTAGAATGGACCGAACGGCCCTCGTGGCATATGTTTAGGCATATGCCAATACCGGGGAGGTGATCCATGTCTACAGGTCGGCACGTGAGGCTTTTCAGGAACGGTCGGAATCAGGCAGTGCGCATCCCGAGGCAGTTCGAGATCCCCGGTGAAGACGCGATCATGCGGAAGGAAGGCGAGAGGATCATCATCGAGCCCGCCCCGAAGAAGTCGCTCCTGGATGTTCTTGCATCACTTGAGCCATTGCCCGAGGAGTTCCCGGCAATCGACGACGCCGCACCGGATCCGGTCGATCTCTGATGGCGTATCTCCTGGACACGAACATCCTCTCAGATCTCGTACGCAATCCTCAGGGCCGGGCGGCCCGACGCATCCAGGAAATCGGAGAAACGCAGGTGAGTACGAGCATCATCGTCGCTGCCGAGCTCCGCTTCGGAGCCGCGAAACGGGAGTCCCCGCGCTTGACGGCCCAGTTGGAGGCGGTTCTGGGAGCGATCGAGATACTTCCCTTCGAAGAGCCTGCCGATGTTGTCTACGGACAACTGCGCAGTCGACTGGAACATGCGGGTCAACCCATCGGAGGCAACGACCTTCTCATCGCGTCTCAAGCGATTGCGCTTGGTCACACTCTTGTAACGGGCAACGAGCGGGAGTTCGGACGCATTGAGGACCTGCCGCAGGAGAACTGGTTACGCTGAACAATCATTCTCTGGACCGCAGGATCCGGTAGAGCCGCGTGCGAGGAGTGGCGCCGGGGAACTTCGCATGCGACATTATTCACACATCTGAGTGTGTGGTATTATGTGTATCGGAATCTGGAGGCATAGATGGCGACCAATCTGGCCCTGGACGACACGCTGATCGAGGAAGCGAGGGACATGGGCGGGCACGCTACGAAGAAGGCGGCTGTCACCGCAGCTCTCGAGGAATACGTCCAGCGTCGACGACAGCTGCGCCTGCTCGAATCCTTCGGCAGCATCGACTTTGACCAGGACTACGACTACAAGAAACAGAGGCGAGTGGAGTGAGGGTTCTGCCCGACACCTGCATCTGGTCACAGGCGCTGCGCCGAAGTGATGCCTCCTCGAAACATGCCGACGAGTTACGACGCCTGATCGAGGACAGCCAGGTCGGCCTGATCGGCCCGATTCGGCAGGAGATTCTCTCAGGCATCCGACAGGCGGCGCAGGCAGAATCGCTGGCCGAGCGACTGCGCGACTTCGTCGATCTGCCACTCGACTTCGACGACTACGAACGAGCCGCGCGGTACTACACTCAAGCCAGGGTCAACGGCGTTCAGGGATCGAATACCGACTTCCTCATCTGCTCGGCCTCGGTGCGCTACGAACTGTCGATCTACACAGAGGATGACGACTTCAGACGGTTCTCCGCTTTTCTACCGATCTCCCTGCACGAACCCGCCGCCGCTTGATCGACCCGCCAGCGTTCCACCCGTAGCGCCCACAACACAGCCGTCACGCCCAGGTCACTCCGCGAAGATCATCCTCTCGGAGCGGGTCGGCTTCGGGACCATTCGTCGTTCGTGCGAAATCGTCGCAGTCCGACCTGCTTCCGACCGGTCAGACCCCTATCTTCCGTCCCCATGGTAGACCGCCCACACGATCCTCTCGCCCCGCTGAAGGCCTGCGAGCTCCACGTCCACATGGGCGGCTGCTTCTCTGTCGACGACCTGATCGAGCTGGCGGGACCGCACTACCGCGACATCGACTGGTCGCCCTTCATCGATGCCTTCGATTCCGCCTACGGCCTGCGCCCCGATCCGGTCGAATGGTTCGCCCGTGCCGCCGCAGGCGACCCCGCGGGAATCGAGGCCGTCCGCCATCACTTCGTCTTCACCGAGGAGGACGGCCCCGACTTCGGGCGGTTCACGGCGAAGTTCAGCCTTCTCATCTCCATCATCCATCACCACATCCGGAACGTGCCGGATGGAGATCGAGAGGGCTCGCGGCGAGTGCTGGATCGGCACCGGTCCCAGGGCGTGCGCTACGTCGAGATGCGCTCTATGTACATGACACCAGACGATACAGAGGGTTTCCTGCACCTCCACAGGCTCAATGCGGAGGCCGCCCGCGAAGCCAGCGGCGACGGTTTCGAGGCGCGCTACGTACCCTCTCTGCCGCGGGATGCGCCGGGACCAGCATACGACCTGCTGCGCGAGTGGCTATCCGGTGATGGGCAGGATCTCTACCCATGGGTGCCCGGCGTCGACTTCTGTCATGTGGAGGAAGGCTTCCCCCCGCGTGGCGCGGACGACATCTGCCGCCGAATCCACGCCGACAACGACGCCGATCCGACACACGCTCTTGAGATTCTCTACCACGTAGGAGAGATCTACTTCGACAAATCTCTCGAAAGCGCCGTACGCTGGTGTCACGAGGCGGCGGAGCTGGGCGCCCGCCGCCTCGGACACTGCACCGCCCTCGGACTGGATCCAAAGGCGTCCGCGGCGCGCCACGGGGGCTCACACGCCCGCGAGAAGGTCTCGGAGCGAATGGATCAGATCGACTATGACCTGGAGCACCGGAAGGGGCTCGAGGACGCCGGCGTTGAAGTACAGGTCGGAATGCTGGAGGCCGAACGAGAGGAGTTACGGGGCAAGGACCCGGACCGCCTGCTGCACCGCGCCTACGACGAAGACCGCTTCGAACAGATCCGGCGGCGGCAGACCTATTCCCTGCAGCAGATCACCCGCATCGGGGCTGTCATCGAGTCGTGCCCCAGTTCCAACATGCGTCTGGGCAGCGTACCAAGCCCCAAGCTGCACCCAGTACATCGCTTCATCGACTCTGACGTCGATCTCGTCATCGGCGCCGACGACCCCGGCATCTTCGACTCGCCTCTGTCGGATGAGGTGGACTGGGTCGTCGACACGACACACCTGACCCCGGAGGCGCTGTTCGAGCGCCTTGGTGATCCCCTGCGACACCGGCTCGGCCGGCTGCGTGAAGGAGCGTCTTGATGGGTTCGTGTCCCCGCATCGGCCTGATCGGCTACGGCTACATCGGCCAATACATCTACGAGCAGATCACCACCCGCCCCGATCTCGGCCTCGATATCGCTTTCGTCCACAACCGCAGCCCGGAGAAGGTCTCCGAGTTGCCGGCAGGCGTTGTTCTGCCTGATCTGATCGGCTTCGCCGACTGCGGTGCCGACCTCATCGTCGAGCTCGCGCACCCGGACGTGACACGCCGGCACGGCGCCGATTTCCTGGCGCAGACCGACTACATGCCGTTGTCGCTGACCGCCTTCGCCGACGCCGATCTGCACACGACGCTGCTCGACACGGCGATCTCCGCCGGTACGCGCATCTTCGTTCCCCACGGCGCCGTCGTCGGCCTCGACGCTCTCGAAGAAGGGCGCGACACCTGGGACGACGTGCGTATCGTCATGAAGAAGCCTGTGCGCTCTCTCGACTTCTCGGCGGCACCACACATCGACGCCGCCGTCCTCGACGGTGAGACCGTGCTCTTCGAAGGCACAGCACGCGACATCTGTCCGCTCTTCCCCCGCAACGTCAATTCCCATGCGGCCGTAGCCCTGGCCGGCATCGGTTTTGACCGCACGCAGTCAGTGTTGATCGCGGACCCGGCTCTGGAGGCGTCGATCATCGAACTGGACGCACGGGGCGGTGGCGTAGAGGTATCGATCCGGCGGGAGAATCCCATGGCTGGCGTCAGCGGCGTCATGACCCTCATGTCGTGCCTGGCCAGTATCGGGCGGGCTGGAGCTGTTCAACCTGGACTGAGGGTGTGCTGATGCTGACGGCGGAAGTGACGGAACGAAAGGTCTTTGTGCCCTCGCCGGGACCCGGCATCGGCGTCATGGGAGGCAGCTACTACACCGAGCCAACGGGGGGCCGTCTGGTCAGCATTCACAGCCTGACGAGTCGCTCCGACACGGCCGATGTCGCCTATGTACGGGCCTCCGAAGACAACGGTCTCAGCTGGGGCGAGCCGGTCACCTGGGAACTCGAGTTCGAGCACCCGGAGGGCACGGGTCGCCGCCATCCCCGAGGCGGCTACGTCGATCCGGTCAGCGGTCGATACGTCAGCGTCTGGACCGAAGGTGTGCTGCCCAGCGACGATCCTCTGGAGGGTATGCGGCAATGGGCACTGCACTACTCGGTATCTCTTGACGGTGGACGTACTCAGGTCGTCGACGAGCAGATCATCCACGAAAGTGACGAGTATGACGCCGACCATCATCTGCCGGGAGTGCATCGGGGTGGCAACTGCGTCATGATCGGCGATCTCGGACAGCGGCCCCTGACGCGCAGTGACGAGGTGATTCTCATTCCGGTGCAGAGCACGCCCGCCGGCCCCGACGGGGTCTACGTCAATCCTGGTGCCGGCTACACGTACACTGACTGCATGATGCTCTTCGGCACGTGGGACGGCGATCGCCTGCGCTGGACCTGCTCGGAGCGCATCGTCGGTGAGCCGGCGCGCACGACGCGGGGCCTCATCGAGCCGACCATCGCCGAGTTGGACGACGGCTCGATCCTGATGGTGATGCGTGGCAGCAATGACGTGCTCCCCGACCTGCCGGCACATAAATGGACCAGCCGCTCACACGATGGCGGCATGACCTGGACCGAAGCGGAGCCCTGGACATACGACGACGGCACGCCCTTTCACTCCCCGAGCTCCTGCTCCCAGCTGATCCCCTATTCTGACGGCAGACTGCTGTGGATGGGCAACCTCAACGAGCGGAATTCCCAGGGCAACCGGCCTCGTTATCCGATCGTACTCGGAGAGGTGGATCGGGATAGCGGTTGTCTCGTGCGCGAATCCGTGGCCGCCATCGATGATCGGCGAGAGGGCGAAGACGACCAGCTGACGCTGTCGAACTTCTACGCGCGACAGGATCGGGAAACGGGAGACCTGCTACTGTTCCTGCCGCGTTTCTTCGCCGGCAGCCGGGACCAGGGTTTCACCGCTGACCTGATAGAGCAGCGAATCGCCATCCGCTGAGAGCCATGCGGCCCTACGTCAGCAACTCGTACAGATCCGGAAACAATGACCGCTGGAAGTCGCGACGCACGTCGCGCTCGTGGAAGGCGCAGTCCATGAAGTCCAGCAGCGCCTCGTAGTCCTCAACCTGGTGATTATGGCCGCCCTCGCGGAAAGCCCAGCCGAGCGCTTCGGGTGCACCGAGGAACTCGTACACTCGACGTGCTTCCAGACACGACGCGTACGAACCGGGTGGGCTGGCGCCGGCGTCCTCGTAGGCTTCGGTCTGCAGCAGGAGCCGGGGAGCCACCAGGGCGTGCAGGTAGTGCTGCTCGTACGGCAACTCGGCGTCGCGGTCACGATGCTCGGCGAAGTCCTTGCCGAACCAGAAGATGTTTCCCGAACGGAAGAAGTCGGCCACCACCTCGGCCTTGTCCGTCTTGCGGTGATTCGGTGCACAGCCGCCCGTGCCGGAGTTGTTCGGGTTCACCAGCGCGATGCGCTCGTCGGTGGCCCCGGCGAGCAGTACCGTCTTGCCCCCGCGTGAGTGGCCGGTGATGGCGATCTGCTCGGGGCGCACCCCATCGATCGTCGCCAGTGCATCCACGCACCTGTGATACCCCCAGGCCCAGGCTGACAGGGCGCCGAAGCCGGCATCCGGCAACAGGCGATAGAGCCCGGTGTCGCGGTAGTTGTCCCTGTCATCGGCTGCCAGCGCCGTGCGATCGAAGGAAGCCGCAATGTTGCCCCGCGCCACGACCCGCGAGACAATGTCGTCGCTGAAATAACGCCAGCAGCCGTCGCCGTCGAGGACCACAGGCTTTGGCGCCTCGCCCGGTGGAATCCACAGACGGAGGGAAAAGCTGATCTCTCTGTCACAGACCACGCAGCGAATCTCGTAGATCCGCAATTCGATCCCGGTGCCACGGATCCGACTGGTACAGCGCCGGACAGCAGTGGTTGAATCCGGCGCCGGCGGCATGCCTCCGTACTCGTGCGGCAGGATGGCGGTGCGCATCTCGTCGCGGCGGCGCGACCAGTGAGCCGGGTCGACGGGCGTGCCGTCATCGAACGTGAGGGGATCAAAGCGACTGTCCGTCATGCTGGGTCGGCCAGGTCGATCTGGCCGGTGGCGATCTTCTGCAAGGTTTCGGGAAACAATCGATGCTCCAGCTCCAGCACACGTTTGGCGAGCGTCTCCGGCGTGTCTCCTGACTTCACGGGTACGCGGGCCTGGGTGACCACCGGGCCGTTGTCATAGACCTCATCGACCACGTGCACCGTGGCGCCGCTCTCGGTGTCACCTGCCGCCAGCACGGCCTCGTGCACCCGCTGTCCGTAGAAGCCCTGGCCCCCGTGTCGGGGCAGCAGACCGGGGTGAATGTTGAGGATGTGACCGCGGAAGGCCTGCAGCGTCCGGGGCCCGAGCAGCTTCATGTAGCCCACGAGGCAGACGACCTGAACTTCGTGATTCTTTAAAGTGTCACAGATCGCTGCATCCAGTTCCGTTGGATCCGCGTGTGTGTGGCTGCTCAGATGACAGCAGGCAATATCTGCATCACGTGCGCGTCTCAGGGCTCCCGACTTCGAGTTGTTGCCGATGACGACCCGGGCCTCGCCGCACAGGCTGCCGTCGCCACAGGCATCGAGGATGGCCTGCATGTTGGTGCCGCCCCCCGAGGCGAGAAAACCGAGTCGCAGTGGCGAGGCGTCGCTCCGGGTCAATTGCTGTTCCTTGTGATACGGATGGACGTGTGCTGGCAGCTTGCTCTACGAGCGATGAATATAGGCGCCGCCAGGCCGGGACGCCGGATCGCCTGTTTCGTATTCTTACTCCCTCAACATCTTCCCGAATCCAATACCCGAGGTATCCCGTGCACAGCTCCGTCACAGACAGCGACATCGAGTTCTACCAGGAGAACGGCTTCATCCAATACAGGGAGTTCTTCTCCGCTGAGGAGATGGACCGCCTGCGTTCTGTCATCGACAGCGCCATCGCCTCCCACCGCGACCGCATCCTCGGCGCCGACAGCGGTGGCCGTGTGTCCGACGACTACGAGCGCGTCTTCAACCAGATGGTCAACATGTGGGCCGACAACCCCGGGGCCAAAGAGTTCGCCTTCTCGGAGCGACTCGCTGAAGCCGGACGGCGGCTCAGTCGCTCCCGGCACGTGCGGATCTACCACGACCACGCCATGGTGAAGCCCGGCGGTCAGGAAAGCAAGGAGACCAACTGCCACCAGGATGCGCCTTACTGGCCGATGGAGCCGGCCGACTCTTTCTCGGCCTGGATCGCTGTAGACGACGTTACCGTCGCCAATGGCTGCCTGCACTTCGTTCCCCAATCCCACAAGTTCGGTCTGCTCGAGCCGATACGGCTCGGCGTGGAGGGCGAGAGCATTGCCGACAAGATGCAGGCGCGCGGTCACGACGTGGCCGAGCCGGTGGCCATGGAAATGGAGGCCGGCGGCGTCACCTTCCACCACGGCTGCAATTTCCACTTCGCCGGCCCCAATCAGACGGAGTCACCACGGCGGGCCTTCGCCATCATCTTCATCCCCGATCACGTGAACTTTTCCGGCGGCAATGAGGCCGCCGGTGCCGGCAAGGAAATGACGGCCGGCAAGCCCTGGGACCACCCGGTGCACCCCATTCTCGCGGGAGAGGCCTGATGTCCTGCAAGTTCGTCTTCCTGCCGCCGGTGAACGACCGGCACCGTGTCTGGGCCGAGGCTATCGCTGCCCAGGTCAAAGACATCGAACTCGTCCTGGCTGAGTCACGCGAGCAGGCGCTGACGGAGCTGGCCGACGCCAGGGCTGCTTTCGGCACTCTCGATGCTGAACTGCTGGCGGCGGCCCGCAGTCTCGAATGGCTGGCCGCCCCGGCCGCCGGTCCTCGCCCCGAGTTCTACTTCCCCGAGCTGGTCGCTTCCGACGTCATCGTCACCAACCAGCGCGGCATCTACAACGACCACATCGCCGCTCACATCATGGCCTTCGTGCTGGCCTTCTCCCGCGGCCTGCAGACGTACCTGCCCCGGCAGGTCGCCGGCGAGTGGGTTCAGGGGGGCGAGGGTTCGGTGACGACGATGTTCCTGCCGGAGACGACGGCTCTCGTCATCGGTGTCGGCGGCATCGGCGGTGAGACGGCCCGTCACCTCGATCACTTCGGCATGCACGTGATCGGCATCGACCCGCGGGTGCCTGAGCCCCCTGCGGGTGTACTCGAACTCTATCGTCCCGACGCCCTGGACGAGCACATCGGCCGGGCGGACTTCGTCATCATGACGGCCCCGCAGACGCCGGCCACCGAAGGCCTGATGGACTCAGGACGGTTGGCCCGCATGAAGACCTCCGCCATCCTGATCAACATCGGCCGAGGGGTCAACGTGAAGCTCGACGATCTGGCCGACGCCCTCAACGACGGTACGATCGGTGGCGCCGCCCTGGATGTCTTCGAGATCGAGCCCCTGCCCGCCGATCACCGTCTGTGGCAGGCGCCCAACTTCCTGATGACGCCGCACATGGCTGCCGCCGGGCCGTACTTGGACGACCGCCGTAGGCAGCTGCTGCTGGAAAACTGCCGCAGGATCTGTGCTGGTGAGGAACTGATGAACATCGTCGACAAGAGCAACTGGTTCTGATCGTCTAGGCCGGTTGCTGGCTCTGCAGCTCCTCGATCAACTGCGGAAACTCTCCGAGGGCCGCCACGATCTTGTCCAGATCGAACATCGCCGCGTGATCGGCCAGCGTTTCGCCCCACTGCACCAGACGTCGGTAGTGATGTGTTTCCCCGAGTTCGCGCAGCCGGTTACCGAAGGATTCGACCTCATTGATCGACAGCGTATCGGAGATCTCCACCCACTCTGCGCGATGGTTCTCGAGGGCCGCCAGGAGAACGGGCACAGCCTGAGTGGCCACCGACTCCTCGCCGCCTGAGCCGTCTGGATCGCCCGCTTCGACAGGTAGAACAGCGTTCAGCTCGCCGAGGAACTGGGTGAGTTCCCGGTCGACAGCCTCCAGTTGAGAATGGACCTCGCTCCCCTCGCGCACACCTGTCTCCAGCGTCTGTGCCAACCCCTGCAGCCGCGTGGCGCCAAGGGTCCCCGCCACACCCTTCAGTGAGTGGGCCGCCCGTTCGGCCCCATCGCGATCACCTGTTGACAGTCGTGCTCTCACGATCCGAACAGCGTCTGCCTCGACGCCGCTGACGAAGCCGCGCAGCAGCCGTATGTAGAACTCGTGATTGTTGGCCACGTTGCGCAGCCCCGCACGAACATCCAGCCCGTCGATACTGAGCGAGGGATCTGCTTCTGCCCTTGAGGCCGGGGTCGACAGCTGCGGGACACTGCCTGCAGGATCTGCAGCCGCCTGCCGGGCCTCGTCTAGAGGCGGCACCCACTCGACGAGCTTGGCCAACAGCAGATCCGGATCGATCGGCTTGGCGATGTGATCGTTCATCCCGGCTTGCAGACACTGTTCACGATCCTGGGCCATCGCGTTGGCTGTCATCGCCAGGATCGGGAGTTCGACCCCGCTGCCACGCATGGTGCGGGTCGCCGTGCAGCCGTCCATCACCGGCATCTGCATGTCCATCTTCAGTGAACTTCACCGCG
>Ga0187827_10001102_pt1 | contig 40604 bp, 40 predicted proteins | sample ETNtaG_39_FD_167969 | JGI IMG/M metagenome (GOLD analysis project Ga0187827, IMG submission 167969) | Marine microbial and viral communities from oxygen minimum zone, Eastern Pacific Ocean - ETNP2014_SV_150_PacBio MetaG (Illumina Assembly) | ecosystem: Environmental > Aquatic > Marine > Hypoxic...
AGGCTGCGCTACGCCCCGAATGGGTTACTAATACATTACATATTGCAAATTTCAAAGCATAAACAATATCAAAAATACAGGAAATTATATAGAATCTGCTATATAAGAAGATATGATTATAGATTGCCCTGATTGCAATAAAAAATTTGTTATTGACCAACATTTAATACCACCTAATGGAAGATTGCTTCAATGCGGAAGCTGTAATTATAAATGGTTTTTTGAATTAAAAATTAATAAAGAAAATTTTGATGAAGAAACAAAATCTACTATAGAAGAAACAAAATCTACTATAAACGAATTACCTGTAGATACTGAAACAATCATTCAAGAAGCGGAAGCTACTTTAAAAAAAAATGTAGATAAAGAGATTCCAAAAAAAATTAATAAAAAAAAAGTAAAGAATAATGTTAATTATTTAAATGTTTTATTAGTTATAATTCTATCAACGACAGCATTTATACTGGTTGTAGATACCTTTAAAGAGCAGTTGTCATTGATATTTCCTGATATCAATTTTTTACTAAATAATTTATATCAATCAATTGTAGATATAAAACTTTTCGCACTAGATTTAATAAAATAGAAAATGCTAAGATATTTGTCATCAGCTTTTAAGTGGTTTTTCAAGCTGGAGGCTGCCAGCGGTTTAATTTTGTTAATAAGTGCAATTGTTGCTCTTATAATAAGCAATTCTCCTATATCATCAATATATTTTGAAACGTTAAATAAGTATATTTTTGTTGGATTAAATAATTTTGGTCTAAAATTATCAGTTTTACATTGGATAAACGATGTCCTCATGGCAATATTTTTTTTCTTTGTTACACTTGAAATTAAAAGAGAATTTATACAAGGTGAACTTTCAAATCCTAAACAAGCACTCCTTCCAATAATTGCTGCTATTGGTGGAATGCTGTTTCCAGCATTAATATATGTTTATGTAAATTTTACGAATGTAGAAACTTTAAATGGTTGGGCTATACCTTCAGCTACCGATATTGCATTTTCATTAGGTGTATTATCTCTTTTAGGATCTAGAGTTCCTATATCACTTAAAGTTTTCTTAACAGCATTAGCAATAATTGATGATCTTGGTGCAATAGTTATTATTGCTTTTTTTTACTCTGGCGATTTGAATATATTTTATTTAAGTATGATGTTCTTATCATTTATAGGATTATTAGTACTAAACAAGTTTAGTTTAAAAATGTTTCTACCTTATTTAATTATTGGCATTTTGCTATGGCATTTTACGCATGAATCAGGTATTCACGCAACTATCGCAGGAGTTTTGTTAGCTTGTACTATTCCTCACAGGAAAAAGGTAAAAGATTTTTCATTACTGGTAAAAATTGAGCATGCTATAAGTCCTTACGTTGCTTTTGGTATAATGCCGCTATTTGCATTTGCTAATGCAGGAGTATCTCTTGAAGGAATTTCATTTTCATCTCTTCTGTTGCCAGTTCCACTTGGCATACTGCTGGGTCTTTTTATAGGTAAACAATTAGGAGTATTTATATTTTCTTATGTATCAATAAAATTAGGATTTGCCCAGATGCCAAATAATTCTAATTGGATTAATTTTTATGGAGTTGGAATCTTAACAGGAATTGGTTTTACCATGAGTTTATTTGTTGGAAATCTAGCCTTCATAGAAAACACGCAATACATAGATGGAGTAAAATTGGGAGTTTTATCTGGATCACTTTTATCCACTTTAGTTGGATATTTCTTGATAATACTTACTCCAAATAAATAATTTAATAAAATCGGAGAATTAATTAATTAAAATTTTCATACCGTCATAAGCCGGAATAACTGATTTAGGTAATTTTTTTTTGAGTTTATCATAGTCAAGACTGCTATGTAGATTAGTTAAAATTGTTTTATTTGGTCTAATTTCTTTAATTAGTTCTAAAATTTTATCTAAATTATAATGTGATGGATGGGGTTTCTCTCTTAAACAATCAATAATAAAATATTTAAGTTTATATATTTTTGAATAATCTTTTTTATTAATGTGGCTTACATCGCTAGCATATGCAATTTTATCATTAATAATATAACATAAACTACTTATCGGTCCATGTGATACTTCAAATGATTTAATAATTATTTTATTCTTAAGAAAACTATGTTTTTTTTTTAAAATATTTAACTTCATAAAAGGTGGATAAAAATTGCATGTTTTTTTAAAGCAATATTTGAATGAATTTAATAAATAATTTGTAGTGCTTTTATTTGCATATACAGGTATTTGTTTTTTATTCTTTAGATAAAAATATCTTAAATCATTAATACCATGAGTTTGATCACCATGTTGATGTGTATAAAAAATGCAATCTAGAGTTTTTATTTTATTACTCAAAAATTGATGCTTTATGTCAGGAGATGAATCTATCAATATATTAAAATATTTTGATTCCAATAATGCAGAGCATCTTGATCTAAAATTTTTCTTATTTTTAGGATTACAATTACCAAAATCTCCATCAATTTTTGGAACGCCCAAAGAGCTGCCGCAACCAAGTATTATGAATTTTATGTTCACTTAACTGAAAAGAGTGTATTGAAATTATTTGTAGTGACTTCATCCATATTTTCTAAAGTTAATTTTTTAATTTCAGCTAATTTTTCCAAAGTATATTTAATAAAACCTGGTTCATTTGTTTTTCCTCTCATTGGTGTAGGAGCTAGAAATGGACTATCTGTTTCAATTATTATTTTTTCATTCGGAATAAAAGAAAATGCGTTTCTTAATTCGGAAGAATTTTTAAAAGTAATAATTCCACTAGCAGAAAAATAACTATTTAAATTTAATAATTTTCTTGCAAAATCATGTGAACCTGTAAAACAATGCATTAAAATTCTAATGTCAGTATTTTTATATGCATTTAAAATGTCAAAAGTTTCTTTTTCAGCACTTCTGGAATGTACAATTAATGGCTTTTTAATATCTGAACACGCCTCAATATGATTAATAAAACTTTTTATTTGATTTTTTTTATCACTATTATTGTAATATAAATCTAATCCAGTTTCACCTATTCCAATAATTTTTTTAGAATATTTAGAATTTTCAATAATTTTATTTTTAGATATAAGATCTTTATCTGCATCGTGCGGGTGGATTCCAAAAGTTCCATATATAATTGGATCTAAATTAATTATTTTCTTTATATTTTCAAAACTATTTAAATTGGTGCAAATTGTAAGAAGTTTTGTAATACCTATATCTTTAGATCTTAAAATTACTTCGTTTAAATTTTGATACAAAGGTTCATGGTCTAAATGGCAATGAGAATCAATCATTAGTAATTATCTTATTAAATAATATATCAATTTTATTTATAGCTAAACCTGGTTTTAAAAAAGAATTATTTTTAATTGTTTCTATATCAATTTCATCTTCTTTAATTTTAAAAATGCTTAATGCTTTTAAAGAACTTTGAGGAATTACCGGGTATAAAAGAGTAGAAATTTTTCTTATAAGTTCTAATGAAGTGTATATAATTGTCTTCAATCTTTTGACATCATCTTTTTTTTTCCAAGGTTCCTGATCGTTAAAATATTTATTAGCTATAAACATCTGATCAACTATAAAATTCATATATGAATTAATATTTTGATCATTTATGAAATCAATTAAATTTTTATAATTTTCAGAAAAAGAATTTAATATTACTAAATCATCATTAGTTAAAGAATCTTTTTCAGGAACTTCTAAACCTAAATTTTTCGCTGTAAAAGTTAAAACTCTTTGACAAAGATTTCCAAAGTTATTAGCTAAATCGCTGTTAATACACGAAATTAATTTATCTTTAGAAATGTTACCATCATTCCCAAATGAGACTTCTTTTAATAAATAATATCTTAATGAATCTAATCCATACTCGTTTATAATTTCTATAGGATCTAAAATATTACCTTTGGATTTAGACATTTTTTCTTCACCAGAAAGTATCCATCCATGACCATAAACTCTTTTTGGCGCAGGTAAATCTGCTGCTAGTAAAAAAGCAGGCCAATAAACAGCATGAAATCTAAGTATGTCTTTTCCAATCATATGCACATCTGCGGGCCAGAAATTTTTATACATATCATTATCAGTATCAGGATAATTTAATGCACTTAAGTAATTTGTAAGTGCGTCAAGCCAAACATAAATTACATGTTCTTTATTTGAAGGTACCTGGATTCCCCATGAAAATGATTTTCTACTAACTGATAAATCTTTAAGTCCACTTTTAACAAAACTAACTACTTCATTTTTTCTTGATTTTGGTAGAATAAATTTTGGATTTTTTTCATATAATTCAAGAAGTTTATTTTGCCAATTTGATAATTTAAAAAAATACGATTCCTCTTCAAGCCATTCCACGACTGATCCTGACGATTTAGCAACTTTAATTCCTTCTCTTGTTTCAATTTCATTGTCTAAATAAAACGCTTCATCGGATACAGAATACCATCCAGAATATTTCGATAAGTAAATTTCACCTTTTTTTTCTAATACATTCCATAAATTTTGAACTGATTTGTGATGACGTTTCTCAGTTGTTCTTATAAAATCATTATTTGATAAATTTAATGTTTTAGACAATTCTTTAAAAGTCTTACTAATTTCATCGCAAAATTCCAAAGGTTCTTTTTTGTTTTTCTCAGCAGCTCTTTGTATCTTTAATCCATGTTCATCGGTGCCAGTAAGAAAAAAAACTTTATATCCTTCTATTTTTTTAAATCTTGCAAAGAAATCAACAACTATACTAGAATACGCATGACCCATATGAGGTTTTGCTGAGGGATAATAAATTGGTGTTGTAATATAATAATTTTTAGTCATTTTATATAATCTAAATATTAAGATATTTGTTCTCAAATTTAATAAAAAAACTATCTAAATCTAAATTAAATTTACTAATCAAATTTGTCTCCGAGACAGTTTTGATAAAATTATCATAATATTTATAATCTTTTGTTTCCAAATACATCTTTGTGAAATATATTTCAATATAACTTTGGAATGAATTAATCATAAAATAATTTTTTTTATAAGATTTTTTTTCGATAATATATTTAATTGTTTTTTCAATATCACAAGTATCTAAATTTAATTTGTTCTCGTTTATAAAATTTATATGATTTATGATGAATTTCGGAGACAAAGTAGTTCCTTTAAAGTCCACATTAAGGCTGGCGTATAAATTGTCATTAAAATATTCAGATAATATAAATTCAATTTCAGAAAAATTAAAATTTAATTTATATGAAAGACATCTTGATTTAACTGTATCTAGAATAGGCTTATTAATATTATGAATTAGAATAAATAAATTATTTAAATTAGATTCTTCTAGGCTTTTTAATAATGCGTTAGAAGAATAAAGATTTAAATCTTCGACACCATCTATAAGAATTATTTTTTTATAATTATTAAATGATGATTTGTTCAAAAAACTAAACATTCGTCTTATTTGATCAACTTCGATATTTTTTTTGTCTTCGTGTTTGCGAATAAAATAAAAATTAGGATGTGTCAAATTATTAATAAGGTTATACGATTTACTTTCAGAATTAATTATATTTTCTGCTAAATTATATTTTGTATTTTCATTTTTTGAAAACAAAAAATTAATATAATGTAATGCAAAAGTGCATTTACCAGTTCCTTCTTTGCCCGTTAGAAGAATTCTTGAAGGTAATTTATTTACTAGATCTAAATTTGCAAAATCATTAAATAATTTATTATATGAAAACAATTTTAGATTATAATTTAACATTAATTAATAAATTTAAGTATTTGATTTAAGACCTTTTTTTTATTTTCCGCAAGATTATTATTCGAATTTATTAAAATATAATTTTTCTTATTTTTAGATATTTTTAAAAATCCATTTTGTACTTTTTTATAAAACTTAATTTTAAAATTGTCATATCTATTTTTATTTTTTCTTATATTAAGTCTTTTTTTAAGATTTTTTTCACTTACTATATTAAGAAAAGTTATTTGAGAGTTTATTTTTTTTAAAAGTATTCGATTTATTTTATTTATTAATAATTTATCCAACTTCATACCATAATGCTGATAGGCTAAAGTAGAATCAGTAAATCTATCAATTAATATAATTTTTTTGGTGTAATATTTATTAATAATTTTTTCTATATTTTCACTTCTGGCAGCAAAATAAAGCATTAGATCTGTGAAAGAGTTAAATTTATTTTTTTTATTCAATATAAGTTTTCTAATTAATTCTGAATTTCTATTTCCTCCAGGTTCTCTAATTTTAACAAAACTAATATTTTTTTTTCTTAGATAAGTAGAGACATGATTTATTAAAGTTGTCTTTCCTGTTCCCTCAATACCCTCAAAAACAATTAGAGGTTTTTTCTTAGACATCGCCCCATATTAAAAAATTAAACGACCTTATAAGTTTTGTGAACTTATTTACTTCGCCAATATCTTCAGATGCTAAGAGATTTAAAGTATCAATTAAATCATCTTCATAATAAATTTTAACTACGCCAACTTTTTGATTTTTCTTAATTGGTGCTTTTAAAGGCCCTTCATAATCAAGAATTACTTTTAAATTTCTTAATCTTGCTTTTTTAATTGTTTTATAAATATTGGTTTCAAAATGTGTTTTAACTGTATTTTTCTTACCTAACCAAACATCTAAATCCTGAAATGAATTTTCTTTATTAAAAATTTCTATAGTATCAAAGTTAGATAATCCGTAGGTTAAAAGTCTTGAAGATTGTTTAGATCTTTCGTTTTTTGAAGAAAAACCACTGCCAACAGCAATTAATCTTCTTTCATTTCGCATTATCGATGATGCTAAAGAATATTTTTCATAAGATAGATATCCCGTCTTGATTCCGTCCACACCCATATTTTTATATAACAAAGGATTTCTATTTCCTTGAGTAATTGGGTCACCGCCAGTTCTATTCCAAGTAAATTTCTTTTCGGCAAAATATTTATAATATTCAGGATAATTTTTTATTAAATAATTAGACATAATTAAAATATCTCTAACTGTAGAATAATTATCTGCAGCATTAATGCCTGAAGAATTTGTAAAATTTGTGTTATTCATGCCAATTTCTTTTGCTTTAGAAGTCATCATTACGGCAAATTCTTCTTCTGATCCTGCAATGCCCTCGGCTAAAGCAATGCAAGCATCATTGCCAGATGCTATAATAATACCCTTAAGTAAATTTTCTACAGAAACTTCATCATCAACCATGATAAACATAGATGAGTATCCTGCGTTTGCTAATCTCCATGCATTTTCAGAAACAAAAAACTTATCATCTAAACTTAGCTGACCTTTTTGAATTAAATCAAATGCAATTATAGATGTCATAATTTTTGTCATTGAGGCCGGGAATATTGATAAATCCGGTTCTTTTTCATATAAAATTTCACCAGAAAGATAATCTTGTAAAATAGCGGTTTTAGCTTTTACATCAAATTCAGATGATTGCGCAGCAAAATTTGAAAGGATAAGTAAAAATATTAAATAAATTTTTTTCATTTCTTTATAAGTTCTAAATTTTCAAAATATAGAGCTTCCATCTTTTCAAAATTATTTCTTAAATTATTAATTGATTTATACGGTCCGATAGAGAGCCTATAATTATTAATATTTATTTTTTCAATATTAATTTTTTCTATATCAGTTTCTGACATTATTCTTTCTTTTAACAGTTTTGCTGAATCTTCATAATAAAAATTGGCTATTTTAATAATATAATTAAATTTTTTTGTTGATTTTGTGTCTTTTATTTGAACTAAGTTTTCGCTTGAAATATTTACAATATTTACACCTTCAATAGGTGCTTTATCAGCAACATTTTTTTCTTCATCAAAAGTTTTTGCTTTACCAGCATAAAATACAGAGTTTTGATCAACTGACTCTATGAGAATTAACGGCTCATTTGAATCTAAATCTATTTCGCTAGCTATCCTACTAGTAATTACTGAATTATAAAAGTTTGGATACTTTGATTTATTTTTTACCTTAGCAATTATTGATTTATTATTAATTAGGTTTGTTATTTTAACATTCGTATCTTTTTTCAAATTTTTTTGAAATACTAATAAATCTCTGTCATTTAGTTTTTTATTTATTATTTTGTTTTTAAATAAATCATCAGAATAAATTAACGTAAATCCATTGTTAGAATATTTTTGAAAAATTATATTATTTGAAACTTTTTTTTTACTTAAGTTTTGATTTGTACAAGAAAATGTTAACAACAATAATAAAATAAATATTTTATAGTTCATTTTTAAATTTATCTTTTAATGAGCAAACAGCCAATGCAAAACGTAAAGACCTATTCCACTTTAATATTATTTCAAAATTATAATATATTATATAAGCTGGTGAGTATAAATTTGAATTTTCAACAATTTCTTTATCAGGTGTAATTATAGCAACAATTTCATTATCATTGCCTAAATTATTATTAAAGTTTTTTATATATTTTTTATAAAAAGCTAATTTTTTTTTATGTTTTATTTTACGCGCTGAGTAATTCAAATATTTAGTTGGAGTTTTCTCATCTAATGAAATTTCATTAAAACATTTTCCCCTACTATCCCATCCCATTTTAGACAAATAGTTTGCAGCGGATGCAAAAGAATCTTCTGTTGATTTCAAGTCAATTAAACTGTCATTATTATAATCTATAGCATTATTTTGAATTGTGGAGGGCATAAATTGAAAATTTCCAAAAGCTCCCGCCCATGAGCCATAAAGCTCTTCGGGTTTTATTTTTTTATTATCAATTAATTTTAATGCAATTATTAATTCTTTAGTAAAAAATTCACTTCTTCTCTTATCGTAACTTAGGGTAGCTAAAGAAGAAAGTATATCCATTTTGCCTAAATATTTACCAAAGTTTGTTTCTATACCCATCAAAGATAAAAGAAGTTCTTTTTCGATACTGAATTTTTTCTCAACTTGAGAGATTACATCAAAATTTTTTTTATAAATTTGGACACCTATATTTACTTTTTTTGAATTAGTTCTCTTATCAATATATGTAAGAGTGTCTTCGTAAAATTCTGGCTGGTATCTGTCGTATTCAATGACTTTTGGCAAAAATTTCAAATCATTAATAACACGAGATAAGGTTTTTTCACTAACTCCTTGGGAAATTGCATATTTAAAAAAATTTATTTTCCATTCTTCAAAACTGTTATTGGCATAAACGTAGCTAAAATTAGATAAGATAAAAAAAATGATTGTAATAAATTTAATTATTTTCATATAAATCTTTTAAGTAAATAAATACAGCAATCCACATTAAAATGAAACTTATGAACTTTTGATCAGAAAAAGGTTCATTAAAATAAAAAAAGCCAAGCAAAAACTGAGCAGTTGGAGTAATAAAAAAAATCATTCCTGATGGTCCTAATCCTGATAATTCAACACCTTTAACGTACAAAAATAATGGAATCAATGTCATTGGTCCCGCAAGAATGATTAAGAATGCAAGATTTATGTTTATTAAGTTAAAATCATTATTATTCGTGTTAATTATAAAATACAATGCAATAGCAACTATTGGAAGTATAAATAAACTTTCAATAAGCAAGCCGATATCAGTTTCAACGTGAATTTTTTTTCTTAAAAGATTATAAGAGCTCCAAAAAAAAGCCATACCAAAACCGGCCCAAGGAATTGAAGAGACATTTAACAATAAATATGAACTAGAAATAATAACTAAAGTAATTGAAATTATTCTTTTTTTATTTAATTTTTCTTTTAAAAAAAGATATCCTAAAAACACACTTAATATTGGAAAAATAAAATAACCAAAACTTGCATCAATAATTTTATCATTAGAAACAGCATAAATCCAAAGAGTCCAGTTTGATAATATTAACAAACTTGTGATAAACAAAATTATTAATTTTTTTTTATCAAGTAATATTTTTTTAAAAATTTCCCACTTATTAAAAAAAGTTGTTGTAATTATTAATATTACCAATGTCCAAATTGATCTATGCACAACAACTTCAAAAAATCCAATAAATGAAATATATTGAAAATAAATTGTACCAAAAAACCCCCAAAAAAAAGAACCTGCCGAAGATGAAATTATACCTTTTGTGAAGTTGGAAACTTTCATAATTTAACGAATAATTTAAATATCTACTAGTAAGGTTTATTAATTCAAATAATATTTTTAGTTGATATTATTATATAACCTAATAAAAACAACCGAACGGAGAGATGGCTGAGCGGTTGAAAGCACCGGTCTTGAAAACCGGCAAAGGGGCAACTCTTTCCTGGGTTCGAATCCCAGTCTCTCCGCCATTAAATAGGTTTAAAATTATAAAATTCTTTTAATATTTTATCTAAATTTTGATTATCATTTTCATTATAATTTTTATTTAATTTTAACAATTCTTGATCATCCAAATTTACAAATTTTTCAAGTTTAAGGAGTTCTTCATCATTTAAATCATTAATAATTTTGTTTACAAACGAAGAAATCAGGAAATCCAATTCTTTTGAACCTCTATATGAGGCTCTATAAATAATTTTTTTTTTAATATCATCTTTATTTATTTTCATAATTATATATTTATTTTATTTATGAATAATTATGAATATATTTTATCAGATATTTCAATTTTAAAGGGAGTTGGAAAATCCTTAGTTTCAAAATTTAAACGAAAAAATATACATACAATTTTTGATTTAATTTTAAGTACACCTTCCAAATACATTGACAGATCTATTGAAACCAAAATAGAAGATTTACATATTGGAAAAATACAAACAATTACTATTATGGTGGAAAAATACATTTTTCCTAGAATTAGAAAGATACCAAGCAAAGTTATTTGTTCAGATAATACTGGAAGGTTAGAATGTGTCTTTTTTAATTCTTATGAAGGATATATTAAAAAGATTTTGCCATTAAATCAATTAGTAACTATTAGCGGAAAAATTACTTTTTTTAGGGGGAAATACCAAATAACTAATCCTACTCATATTAGTACAGACAAAAATAAAGTTAAAAAAATACATTCAAGTTACAGTCTTACTGACGGTATATCAAATAATATTTATAATAAGACAATAAACGAAGCGATAAAAAAATTACCTAAATTAGATGAATGGCTAAGTCCACATATATTGAATGAATTAAATAATATTAGTTGGAATGATGCAATTAAAAATCTACATAAACCCAAAGACTCAATTGATGAAAAAAAATATATCAATAGACTTATATTTGATGAAATCTTATCAACTTTTATAATAAATTCTAATATTAGAAGAAATTTTAAAAAAAAATATAAATTACCAAAAAAAATTGATTTAAATTTAATTAATTCAGTTGAGAAAAAAATTGGATTTAAATTAACGATAGATCAAATTAACGCAGTAAAGCAAATAAATTTTGATATTGCATCAAACGAAAGAATGTTCAGACTTTTACAAGGTGATGTTGGTAGTGGAAAAACTATCGTTTCTTTAATTGCGGCACATAGTATTATTTCAAATAAATATCAAGTAGCCTACATGGCTCCCACAGAAATACTTGCAAAACAGCATTATAAATTATTTTCAAAAGTTTTTGGTAATTCTTTTTACTCAGAAATACTAACTGGAAAAACAGAATATAAAAATAAAAAAAATATACTACTAAATTTAAAAAATAAAAAAATTGATATAATATTTGGAACACATGCGCTTTTTCAAAAAACAATAGAATTTAAAAAATTAGGTTTAATTATTATTGATGAACAACATAAGTTTGGTGTAAATCAGCGTAAAAAGTTATCAGAGAAAGGTGGTTCTAATTGCGATGTGTTAATAATGTCCGCAACCCCCATTCCTAGAACTATGATGATGACGTTATATGGTGATATGGATATAACTTTAATCAAATCCAAACCCAAAAATAGAAAAGAAATAAAAACCTATACAAAAGATATAAATAAAATTGATGATGTAATTAATTTTTTAGAAAAAGAGGTAAATAATAATAATCAAATTTTTTGGGTTTGTCCGTTAATCGAAGAGTCTAAAAAATTAGATCACCAATCATGTATTGTAAGATATGAATATCTAAAAAAAATCTTTAAAAATAAAATCGGTTTACTTCATGGATCTATTGATAATGATAAAAAAGAAGAAATTTTAAATAATTTTTTAAATAATAAAATTAAGATTCTGGTCTCAACAACTATTATAGAGGTAGGAATAGATTTTCCTAACGCAACATGCATTGTAATTGAGGACTCAAATAAATTTGGATTATCTCAATTACATCAGTTAAGAGGTAGAGTTGGTCGAGGTGAAAAGCAATCATCATGTATTTTACTTTACAAATCGTCATTGAGTGAAAATGCAAAAAAAAGATTAAAAATTTTAAAGTCTTCTAATAACGGTTTTTTTATTGCTGAAGAGGATCTTAAGCTTAGAAGTTATGGTGATTTATTAGGATTTCAACAAAGTGGTCAAAAAACATTCAAATTAGCTGATCCGATATTAAATGAAGATTTATTTTTACTAGCTGAAAAAGAGATAAAAATTATAGAAAATGAAGATAAAGATTTATCTAAATATAATTCTCTAATAAAATTGTATGATCGTGCTGATATAGTTAATGAATTAATTTAATTTTTTTTTTTATTATCACTAGTTCCTGCGGAAACTATAAACCTCGAAGCTTCTTCAAAACTCATATCTAAATATTTAATTTCTTTTTTAGAAAACATTAATAAGAAACCACTTGTTGGATTAGGCGTGGTAGGAACAAATACATTGACTAATTCAGAGCCAGTTTTTTTGCTTATTTCACCTTCATTATCTTTAGTGGCAAATCCAACAGCCCAAACACCTTTTCTAGGATATTCTACAAGAACGACGCTTTTTTTTTTAGATCTTTTTTGTGGAGCAAGTGTTTCTGTAAGTTGTCCTATAGCAGAATAAATAGTTCTTAAGATTGGTATTCTCTTTAATAGATCATTAAATATTTGTAATATTTTTTTTCCAATAAAGGATAATGACAAACCTCCTATTATTGTAATTAAGATAATTGCAACAATTATTTCCAATCCTGGAATTTGAAATGGTAAGTAGAAGTTTGGGTTTAATTCTTTTGGTAAGATATTAGATGATAAACCTGCTATAAATTTAGTAAGGTATAAAGTTAAGCCAATTGGAATTAATACTACTGTACCAGTAATAAAATAATTTCTTAATTTTACCAAAAATGAGATTCTTTTTCTTTTAAAACTAGTCATTTAACTATACCTCGAGTATTAACAAATAATATAACAAGAAAAATAAAGTAATTATAATTTTATTATTAATGTTCATGGTTGAATTTATATTTATCTATATTAAAAATATCAATTAATGAATAGAAGAAAATTTATTAATTTAATTGGTTGTAGTTGCTTATCTTTAGGAGTTCATGCGTGCACAACTGCACCAATAACTGATCGAAAACAGTTAAAATTGATTCCTGAATCAAAGCTTAATGCGCAAGCTGCTCAAATATATGAAAAAGTTAAACAAAAAGAAAAAATGAGCGATGATCTCAAGGCATTAAATGAAATTAAAGAAATTGGAAAAAAAATTGAATTTTCAATTGGATCATATTTTGATCGTGAAAATTTAGATAATCCGACAGTTAATTTTGATTGGGAATATATACTTATAGAAAATGATAAGGTAAAAAATGCGTGGTGTATGCCAGGTGGTAAAATTGCAGTTTATACGGGCATGCTTAAAGTAACAAAAAATACAAATGGTCTTGCTGCTGTAATGGGACATGAAATTGCACATGCTGTAGCAAAACATTCGGTTGAAAGAGCAAGCCGCGGTGTATTAGTACGAACAGGCACAAGTCTTATAGATATTTTTAGTGGTGGAGCGCTAAGTCAAATAAATAGATCAACTGGAATGGATACAATAGGATTAATCTCCTCGATAGGTATAATGAATCCCTTTAATAGAAAGCAAGAAAGTGAGGCGGATTATTTAGGAATGATTTTTTCCTCATTGTCAGGATATGATATTAGAGAGACAGAAAAGATATGGGAAAGAATGAAAGAAGCTAATAAAGGAAAAGAACCACCTGAGTTTATGAGCACCCACCCTTCTTCAACAAATAGAATAAAAAACATTCAAGGGTGGCTAAACGAGATAACAATATCTTATCCGCCAATTTCTTAAGTTATTGGTGAGCCCTGTTGGACTCGAACCAACGACCCATTCCTTAAAAGGGAATTGCTCTACCAACTGAGCTAAGGGCCCAACGCGATTTCTTATAAAGATTTTTTTTTTTTAATCAACGCGAAATATTATAAAATGTGGATATATTTATTACAGAAATCTAAAAATGTACCATTTTTAATATGTTTTCTTATTTCAGACATTAATTCTTGATAAAAATTTATATTATTTAATGTAAGTAGCATAGGTCCTAACATTTCGTTAGTATTGAATAGATGATTAAGATAATTTTTTGAATATTTATTCAGACCAAATCTATCAACATTTTCATCTAATGGTGTATTGTCATTTTTATATTTAGAATTTCTGATTTGTACTCTACCATTCCATGTAAAAGCAAGTCCTGTTCTGCCAGATCTTGATGGTAAAACACAATCAAACATATCAACACCTCTGTTAACTGCTCCAAGAATATCCGATGGTGTGCCTACACCCATTAAATATCTAGGCTTGTCCTCAGGCATAACATCTTTTAAAACATCAAGAACATCGTACATTTCATTTTGATTTTCTCCAACAGCTAATCCTCCAATGGCATAACCATCAAAATCAATACCCTTTAAAGCGTTTAAAGATTTTACTCTCAAATCATCAAATAAACCTCCTTGAACAATTCCAAACAGCGCTTTATGAGGGTGAATACCAAATTGTTTTTTTGATCTTTCTGCCCAAAACATAGATAGATCCATAGATTTTTTAATTAATTCATAATCTGTACTTTTTTTTGGACATTCATCCATAACCATTAATATGTCTGAATTTAATCCGAGTTGAATTTTGATACTTTCCTCTGGACTTAAAATATATTTTTTTCCATCTATATGAGAATTAAAAATCGCTCCGATTTGTTTATCAATTTTGTTTAATTTTGAAAGAGACATAATCTGAAACCCTCCAGAGTCAGTTAATATTGGCAATGAACAATTCATAAACTGATGAAGTCCACCTTGAGATTTGATTCTATCAACACCTGGCCTAATCATTAAATGATATGTATTTGATAAAATTATTTGAGTGCCAGTTTTTATAATATCATTAATAAATGCAGCTTTTATTGTTGCTTGAGTACCCACAGGCATAAAAACAGGAGTATCTATGCATCCTCTATGTGTATGAATTTGACCTAGTCTAGCATGACCTATTTTTGTAATGACATTAAAACCAAATTTTTTTAATGACATTAATTATTTGCTCATTCAGATCTAAAACTAATTATTTTATCTGGATTTGATACTGAGCCATTTGATCCATCACCTCTAGTAATTTTATCTACTTTTTCCATACCTTCAATTACTTTTCCAAAAACAGTATATTCTCTATCAAGATGAGGGACTGATTCAAAACAAATAAAAAATTGACTATTAGCACTATTTGGATCTGAAGATCTGGCCATTGATAAAGTTCCACGTTCATGAGGTATGTTATTGAATTCAGCTTTTAAATCAGGAAATTCGGATCCACCCATACCAGCCCTTCTTAAATCAAAATTTTTATCTGAAGCATTTCCAAATTGGACATCGCCAGTTTGAGCCATAAATCCATCTATAACACGGTGAAATACAACATTATCATATTTACCTGAATTCGCTAATTCCTTAATTCTTGCAACATGGTTTGGCGCAACATCCCCAAAAAGTTCTATTTTAACATCTCCATCTTTTAATTTTAAAATCATAATGTTCTCCTTTGCGTTAATGTTTGTAAAACTAATTAATATAAAAATAATTATAAATTTATAAAGGAAACTCACACTCTATACTTTATTTCTTTAATTACACTTTTTGAAACAAATTTTTTTAAATCGCCTTTAAAATTTGCAATTTCTTTTACTAAACGCGATGAAATTACTTGATTATCTACATCAGACATTAAAAAAATAGTTTCAATTTTATTATTAAGTTTTCTGTTCATGCCAGCTAGTTGAAATTCATATTCAAAATCAGAAACGGCTCTTAAACCTCTTAAAATTATATTTGATTTATATTTTTTACACAAACTAGTTGTTAAAGAAGAAAATTTAATAATTTGTATTTTTTTTGGCGGAAGTTTAACATCATTAAATAAAGAACTTTTGACCAATTTTATTCGTTCATCTGTAGAAAATAAATGATTTTTATCACCACCCTCTGACACTGCAACTATTAATTTATCAAATATAGCAATTCCCTTTTTTATTAAATCTATATGTCCATAAGTAATTGGGTCAAATGTTCCAGGGTAAATAGCTGTTTTTTTCATTTATTTAACTAAATAAAATTATCATCAATTTTTATTGCTGAAACTACTTTCTCATTGTTTGAGAGTTTAATAATTCTTACACCTTGTGTATTTCTGCCAGCGATTCTTATTTCTTTAACATTTACTCTTATGATTTTGCCTTTATCTGTAGAAATAATAATTTCATCCTCAGAAGATACAGGAAAAGATGAGGAAACATTTCCATTTCTCTTTGAAGTAACAATATTTATAATTCCTTTTCCCCCTCTGTTAGTAACTCTATAATCAAAATGAGGAGTTCTTTTACCATAACCATTTTCTGTTACTGATAAAATGAATTTGTCAGCTGCATTTTTATCATTTTTTTTTGGTATTGAATTTTTTTTAATATGGTCAATTATTGATAAAGATACAATTTTATCACCTTCTGATAAATTTATACCTCTTATTCCTTTTGAAGATCTGCCTTTAAAAACTCTAAGTTTATTAGATTCAAATCTAATAGATTTACCAAATTTAGTACTTAAGATTATATCTTGGTCATTCCTACAAATTTGAACTCCCGCAATTTTATCTTCTTGGTCTAGCTTCATTGCTATTTTCCCAGATGCATTAATTGAACTAAAATCCTCAAGATTGTTTTTTCTAATTTTTCCATTACTTGTAACAAAAAATAAATGATGATCTTTTTTTTCAGATATATTCTCAGGAAAAGGCATAATAGAGCTGATTGATTGATAATTTTTCCATTGTAGCAAATTAGAAACTGATTTTCCTTTAGAAACTTTAGTGCCCTCAGGTATTTTCCATGCTTTTAATCTATAAACTAGACCTTCAGATGAAAAGAATAAGACTTGAGTATGCGTGTTAACAGATAATGTTTGTACTACAGAATCTTCGTCTCTAGTTTTAATTCCGGATTTTCCTTTTCCACCACGTTTTTGCTGTTTTACACTACTCAGGGCCCCTCTTTTTATATAACCTTGGAGAGTAACGGTGATAATAACTGACTCTTTCTGGATTGTTTCTTCAATATCATAATTTAGTACAGCGTCTATAATTTGAGTTTTTCTTGGTTTTGCAAATTTTTCTTTAATCTCTTTAAGTTCACGACTAATAACTTTATACAGTTCTTTTTTTGCATTTAATATTTTTTTATATTGAACAATTAATTCAATTAACTTTTTTAGTTCAATTTCTATTTCATTAATACCTAGAGCTGTTAATTTTTGTAATCTTAAATCTAATATTGCTAAAACTTGCTCTTGAGAGAACTTATAATTATTTTTTGATTTTTTATTTTCTACAAGTTTAATTAATTTACTTGATTTGTTTATTGACCATGTAGCTTTTAATAATTTTTCTTTTGCTTCATCTGGACTCTTTGAACTACGAATAATTTTTATGATTTTATCTAAATTATCTATACTTACAGATAAACCTATTAATATATGTGCGCGATCTTCAGCTTTTTTTAAATCATATTTAGTTCTTTTAATGATTACTTCTTCTCTGAATATTAAAAATTTTTCTAGAAAATCTTTAAGATTACAAGTTTTTGGTTTTTTATCTACAATTGCAAGAGTATTAAATCCAAATGAACTTTCGATTGAAGTATACTTGTATAATTGTCTTTTTATTGTCTCAGGTTTAACACCTCTCTTTAAGTCAATTACAACTCTTATTCCTTCATGATTTGACTCATCTCTAATATCGCTAATACCTTCTATTTTTTTTTCTCTAACTAATTCTGCAATTCTTTCATTCAAAATCGATTTGTTTACCTGATATGGAACTGATGAAATAATTAATCTCTCTTTGCCATTTTTTAATTGTTCAATTGAAAGTTCTCCCCTAATTTTGAAAGATCCTCTTCCAGTTTTATAACCTTGTTTGATTATATCTTTTCCAATTATCAATCCTCCTGTTGGAAAATCGGGACCAGGTATTAATTTCATTAATTCAGGTATTTTTATTTCTCTATTTTCAATCAAAGCCAAAGTGCCATCAATAATTTCTCCTAAATTATGTGGCGGTATACTAGTTGCCATTCCAACTGCTATTCCTCCTGCACCATTTACAAGTAAGTTTGGATATTGAGCCGGAAGTATTTCTGGTTCCTTTTCTGTTTCATCATAATTACTTTTAAAATCAACAGTGTCTTTGTTAATATCATCTACTAAATGCTGAGAAACTTTTGAAAGTCTAGTTTCAGTATATCTCATTGCCGCAGCTGGATCACCGTCAATTGAACCAAAATTACCCTGGCCTTCAATTAAAGGTAGACTCATTGAAAATTCCTGAACCATTCTTACTAGAGCATCATATACGGCTTGGTCACCATGAGGGTGGTATTTACCTATCACATCACCAACTATTCTTGCTGATTTTCTAAATTGTTTAGACCAGTCAAAGCCACCTTTATGCATTGCATATATAATTCTCCTATGCACAGGTTTAAGTCCATCTCTTATATCTGGTAAAGCTCTGCTAATAATTACGCTCATGGCGTAAGATAAATATGATGAGCTCATTTCATCATACATTGAAATAGGGCGTACTTTAGATTTATTAACTTCTGTTAATTGATCGATTTTCATTAAAATGGAATTTCGTCGTCTAAATCGCTGCTACTTTGTTGATTAGTTTGATCAAAATCGTTATTTTTATTTGAAGTAGAACTAGTTAAATTGTTAGAATTAGATCCGCCTAACATTGTTAAAGTTGAATTATATCCTTGTAATATAATCTCAGTAGAATATTTATCCTGACCAGTTTGTTCATCTTTCCATTTTCTAGTTGATAGCTGACCTTCTATATAAACTTGAGCTCCTTTTTTTAGATATTGCTGAACAACATTCACAAGGCCTTCATTAAATACAACTATACGGTGCCATTCTGTTTTTTCTTTTTTTTCACCAGTATTTTTATCTTTCCAAGTTTGACTGGTTGCTAAACTTAATCTAGCGACACTTTTTCCATTAACCATTTGCTTAACTTCAGGATCCGCGCCTAGCCTTCCAATTAATAGAACTTTATTTAAACTTCCTGCCATAAAATTAGTTATTTAAAGAATTTTTAATATACCACATTTTACCTTGAATATTAATTTTATTAATCTAAAGCAACTAAATAATGCTTAAAAAGATCGTTATAAAAGGTGCAAAAGAGCACAATTTAAAGAACTTATCTTTAGAGATTCCAAAGGATAAATTTATTGTTATAACGGGACTTTCAGGTTCAGGAAAATCTTCATTAGCGTTTGATACCATATATGCTGAAGGTCAAAGAAGATATGTTGAGAGTCTTTCAGCTTATGCAAGACAATTTTTGGATAAAATGAAAAAACCAAATGTTGATCTAATTGAAGGTCTTAGCCCCGCTATATCTATAGAACAAAAAAACACCTCCAAAAACCCAAGATCAACGGTTGCAACAGCTACAGAAATTTATGATTATATGAGAGTGCTTTTCGCAAGAGCTGGTATTCCATATTCGCCATTTACTGGAAAACCAATTATGTCTCAAACAATAAGCCAAATTGTCGACAGAATCAAAGAGCTACCAAAAAAATCAACTATTTTTCTTTATTCTCCTATGGTCAGAGGAAGAAAAGGTGAATATAAAAAAGAAATATTATTATTAAAAAAAAGAGGATTTAGAAAAATTAAGATAGATAATAAAATTTATGAAATTGATAAAGTTCCAGAACTTAATAAAAAAATAAAACATGACATTTCTATTCTTGTAGATAGAATTGTCATAAGTTCTTCTCTAGGAAACAGACTTGCAGATTCAGTTGAAACAGCTATTAATTTATCAAATGGACTATTGTTTGTTGAATACGAGGATGAAACGCTTCCAAAACAATTTAGAAAAATTGAAAAAATTATTTTTTCGACAAAATTTGCTTGCCCAGAAAGCGGATTTACAATTGAAGAAATTGAACCACGTTTATTTTCTTTCAATAGTCCATATGGTGCTTGTGAAGAATGTGAAGGTATTGGAGTTAAATTAAATGTTGATCCAAAATTAGTTATTTCAAATGAAAAAAATTCGATTTCTGAAGGTGCGATTGAACCGTGGGCAAAATCATCCTCATTATATTATGCACAAACACTAGCTTCTTTATCTAAACATTATAAATTTTCTTTAAATGATAAATGGAAAAATCTTCCCAATAAAATTAAAGATATAATTTTATATGGATCAGATGATGAGGAAATTAAATTTTCTTATGATGATGGATACGAAAAATACTCACACAAAAAAACATTTGAAGGAGTTATAAATAACTTAGAGAGACGTTATTTAGAAACTGATAGTGATTGGAAAAGAGAAGAAATATCTCAATATCAATCAGACACAAAATGTGAAAAATGTAATGGTTATAGGCTAAAAGATGAAGCTCTATGCGTGAAAATTGATGATCTTAATATCAGTCAAGTTACTGAAAAATCAATTATTGAAGTAAAGCAATGGTTTTTTTCTTTAGAAGAAAAGTTAGATCCTACAAGAATTAAGATAGCTAAACATATATTAAAAGAAATTAACGAAAGATTAAACTTTCTATTAAATGTAGGATTAGATTATTTGACACTTTCTAGAGAATCTGGAACCTTATCCGGAGGTGAATCTCAAAGAATAAGATTAGCTTCGCAAATAGGATCAGGACTGACTGGAGTTTTATATGTGTTAGATGAACCTTCTATAGGATTACACCAAAAAGATAATATCAAATTAATTGATGCTCTTAAAAGATTAAGAGATCTTGGAAATACGATAATAGTCGTAGAGCATGATACAGAAACTATGGAAAATTCCGATCATATTATTGATCTTGGGCCAGAAGCAGGTAACAAAGGTGGTGAGATTGTTGCTGAAGGTACATGTGATGAAATAAAAAAAAATAGCCAAAGTATAACTGGAAGATATTTATCAAATAAAAGTTTTATTCAAATTCCAAAAAATAGAAGAATAGCAAAAAATGGAAAATATTTGGAAATTTTAAACGCCTCTGGTAACAATTTAAAAAATGTTAATTTAAAAGTACCACTTGGTGTATTTACATGTATTACAGGTGTATCGGGAAGCGGTAAATCTACTCTAATAATACAAACCCTTTTTAATGCATTAAATCTTTATTTAAATAATAACAAGTCGAGAAAAATTCCTTTACCTTTTAAAGGAATTAAAGGAACTGAATTTATTGATAAAATCATAGATATTGATCAATCTCCTATTGGTAGAACACCAAGATCTAATCCAGCAACATATACAGGAGCTTTTGGGCCAATTAGAGATTGGTTTACTAATTTACCTGAATCAAAAAGCAGAGGTTATAAACCTGGAAGATTTTCTTTTAATGTTAAAGGAGGTCGTTGTGAAGCTTGTGAAGGTGATGGCGTAATTACTTACGAAATGCATTTTCTTCCAGATGTATATATTACATGTGACGAGTGTAAAGGCAGCAGATATAATAGAGAAACCTTGGAAATCAAATTTAAAGGTAAAAATATTTCTGATGTTTTATATATGACAGTTGATGAAGGTTGTGATTTTTTTGAAAATATAAACACTATAAGAGGAAAATTACTTACTTTAAAAAAAGTAGGCTTGGGATATATAAAAATTGGTCAACAAGCTACAACTCTATCTGGTGGAGAAGCGCAAAGAATAAAGCTTGCCAAAGAACTTTCAAGAAGATCTACTGGAAGAACTGTTTACATTTTAGACGAACCAACAACAGGATTGCATCAACATGACATCAAAAAATTATTAGAAATTCTCCACACTTTTGTAGCAACAGGAAATACAGTAATTGTTATTGAGCACAATCTTGATGTAATTAAAACAGCAGATCATATAATCGATATAGGTCCTGATGGCGGTGTAAAAGGAGGTAAAATCATTGCAGAAGGAAAACCTGAAGATATTGTTAAAGTTGATACAAGTTATACAGGTAAATTTTTGGTACCATTGTTGCTTTCTAAATACAAAAAAATTGCTTAAACATATATTTCATTGTATAAAATAGTTATGATAGAAATCTTAAAATCTTTATCTAAAACAATTCATTTTTCTTTAGCCCTGGCATTAATATTGTTTCTAGGACTTTATTTTTTAAATGGAGGATTCGATATCGATACACTTTTTTGGAGCTGGTTATTTAGATATATTCATGTGATAGTAGGTATAATGTGGATAGGTCTATTGTGGTATTTTAACTTCGTACAAATACCGAATATGGCAAAAATCCCGGATGAACAAAAACCTGCTATTGGAAAAGTTATAGCTCCGGCCGCTTTATTTTGGTTTAGATGGTCTGCGTTATTTACAATTTTATCAGGCTTAATTCTTGCTTATATTAATGGATATGCTCATGATGCTATGACTTTAGGAATAACATCTGGCGGAGGTAAAAGTACAGCGATTGGTATAGGAATGTGGCTAGGGTTAGTTATGGCTTTTAATGTTTGGTTTGTAATATGGCCTAATCAAAAAAAAGCTTTAGGCATTGTTGAAGCAGATTCTGATACGAAAGCTAAATCGGCAAAAACAGCAATGTTGTTTTCAAGAACAAATACCTTGCTATCGTTACCGATGCTATTATCGATGGTGGCAGCTCAAAATTTGTATTAATTTTTCTCTTCTTCTTTTTTTACAACTGTGTAGTGATTTACATTTAGTTTTACTAAGATCGGATTAGCGATATATATAGATGAGTAAGTTCCTATTATGACACCAAGTATCATTGCAAAAGAAAACCCTCTTAAAATTTCTCCACCAAGAAAAAAAATTGATAATAAAGCTAAAAGCGTAGTTACAGATGTTAAAATAGTTCTGGACAAGGTTTCGTTTATAGATTGATTTGTTAAATCATTAATATGCATATCTATATATTTTTTAAGATTATCACGAACCCTATCAAAAATAACAACAGTATCATTCATCGAATAACCAACAATGGTTAAGACTGCAGCAACAATAGATAAATTTATCTCTAGAGAAAGAAATGAAAAGATGCCCAAAGTAATAATTACATCATGAAATAAAGCAAATATAGCGCCTAAACTAAATTGCCATTCAAATCTTATCCATATATAGAATAGCATAGCTGCTAAAGACAATGATATGGCTATTATACCTGATTTTAAAAGTTCTGAACTTACTTTTGGTCCAACATTTTCTACCCTTCTAAAATTAATCTCAGGAAAAGATTTTGAAACCTCAATTTTAAGATCATTTATAAACTCTGGGTTATTCAATTTTTGTTTTTGAAATTTAATTATATAATCTTTATCATTTCCAAAATTTTTAACTGTAAGATTAGGTAAATTAGATTTATTAAAAACATCTCGTACTTTAGAAACTGAATGGTCTGACGAATCAAGTCTAATTTCAATTAAGGTTCCACCTTTAAAATCTACACCATAATTTAAACCTTTAAATAAAAGAAAAGACAGAGATATAAAGATTAAAATAACTGAAAAAATTCCAAAATGTTTATAATAATTATTAAATTGAATAATATTCATTTATATTAATTTTCCTTTATCCTTATTTTTTTTTACGTAAATTGAACTTAATAAGCGGGCAATAAAATATACTGAAAATAATGTAGTTAATATTCCGATACCTAAAGTAACTGAAAAACCTTTAACAGGCCCTGATCCCATTAAAAATAAGATTAAAGCTGCAATTAAAGTTGTTATGTTTGCATCAATAATTGCAGATCTTGATTTTACATAACCGCTATCAAAGGCTATTATTTTATTATTTTCTTTTTTAATTTCTTCTTTTATTCTTTCAAAAATTAATACATTTGCATCTACCGCCATTCCAACTGTTAAAATAATTCCTGCAATACCAGGTAAAGTTAATGTTGCACCAAATAATGTTAAAACTCCAATTAGTAGAAATAAATTAGTTATTAGAGCCAAGTTAGCAATCAAGCCAAATATTCTATATTTGTAAATCATAAACAATACTACTAAGCTAAAACCAACTATAAGTGAGATAATTCCTGCTTTGATCGAATCTTTACCTAAGTCTGGTCCAACTGTTCTTTCTTCAATAATGTTCATTGGAGCAGGAAGAGCACCTGATCTTAGCAAAAGAGCTAAATCTGTAGCGCTTTGAAAAGTAAAATTACCACTAATTTGTCCTGAGCCACCAACAATAGGTTCTCTTATCGAAGGAGCGCTTATAATTTTTCCATCTAAAATTATCGCCAATTGTTTGCCAACATTTTCAGTTGTTGCTCTTCCAAATTTTTTTGCCCCTAACCTATCTAATGTAAAAGAAACTATCGTCTCATTATTTTGCGTATCCATTCTTGGCTTAGCATCAACAAGGTTGTCTCCATTTAAAATAATTCTTTTACTTACAGAAGCTTCATCAATTCCATTATCAAATTTTAATAGTTCAGTTCCAAAACCATCTCTTTCGGTAGATGCTACAAATTGAAAAGTTAGATTTGCAGTTTTACCTAATAGTGATTTAATTCTTGTAGGATCGTCTAAACCTGGAAGTTCAACTAAAATTCTATTGTTGCCTCTTTTTAATATGTTCGGTTCATTTGTGCCTGTCTCATCAACTCTTCTTCTAACTATTTCAACAGCTTGATCCAATGATGAAGTATTTAATAAAACAATTCCATAATCAGATAAATAAATAGAGAAAAAATTTTCGTTATTTTCAACAATATATTTATGGGTTTTATAATTTTCAAAATATGGATTTAAGTCGTTTTCTTTTTCTAAAAGAATTTCTTTAATTTTGTCAATCGAAACTTCATCAGTTTCGAAGAAAATTTTATTTTTTTCTATAGAGAAATTTCTAACACTAAGAAATTTTTCACTAAAATATTTTTTTAAATCAATAAGTTTATTTTGTAATGTTTGAGATATAATTGGCTGGTTATCAATTTCTAGTAATAAATATGATCCACCTTGTAAATCTAATCCAAGATTTATCTTATTTTTAAAAAAATTGTCATCGAATTTAAATAAATTTGAAAAAGATAAATAAGTAAAAACTATAGTAATAAAAATAACAGTTATAATTTTAATTTTGGAAAAATATAACACTTATAAATTTAATTATTTTTTTACTTCTTGGCCGTTTACTAATGATTGTATGCCTGTAGCTTTAACTACTTCAACCTTTACATTGTCTGAAATTAATACTTCAGCTTTTTCAGCATCAATAATTCTTTCAATTGTTCCTAAAATACCTCCGGAGGTGATAACTTTGTCTCCTCTTTTTAAATTATCGACCATTAATTTATGATCTTTAACTTTTTTTTGTTGAGGTCTTATTAAGAAAAAATAAAAAATTACGAAAATCAATATAATGGGTATAAATTGTACTATTCCTGAATCCATAAATCTCCTAAATAATGGATTTCTTTATACCAAATATTTGAATTTCTCAACTGCTAATTGTTGAAATTTTCTCCAAATTATTCATATAAGGTCGTAATGCATCTGGTATAATTATACTTCCATCACCTTGTTGATAATTTTCCATTACAGCAATAAGTGTTCTACCTACAGCTAAACCGCTTCCATTTAAAGTTCCTGTAAATACATTTTCATTTTTAGAGTTTTTATATCTAGAATTCATTCTTCTAGCTTGAAATGTCCCACATGATGAGCAACTTGAAATCTCTCTATATTTTTTTTCAGATGGTAGCCATACTTCAATATCATAAGTTTTTTCAGCACTAAAACCCATGTCGCCAGTACATAGTATAATTTTTCTATATGGAAGTTTTAGTTTATCTAAAATCATAGAAGCACAATTTGTCATTCTTTCTAATTCCTTTAAACAATTTGAATTTTCAACAATACTTACTAATTCAACTTTATAAAATTGGTGTTGTCTGATCATTCCTTTGGTATCTTTGCCATAGCTACCTGCTTCTTTTCTAAAACAAGCAGTTGATGCAACAAACCTTAAAGGTAAATTATTTAATTTTAAAATTTGATCTTTAACAATATTTGTAAGAATAACTTCGGCTGTAGGTATAAGAAATTTTCTATCATCATCACTTTCTAATTTAATTTCAAATTGATCATTTTCAAATTTTGGTAATTGTCCAGTTCCAAACATGGTATTTTCAGAAGCCATTAATGGTGGTGATATTTCTTTATATCCATTTTCTAATGTATGAATATCTATCATAAAATTTGATAAGGCTCTTTCCAACATCGCTAATTTATCTTTAACAAAAACAAATCTAGAACCAGTTGTTTTTGTAGCCAAATCAAAATCTAACATTCCTAATTTTTCTCCTAATTCATAGTGAGGCTTTTCAGTAAAATTATTACTTTTTATTTCTCCTTTTGTTTCAATAACTTTATTTGATTTTTCGTCATCACCTTCAGGTACATCTGGATGTGGTATATTTGGAACTGAAGATAGAATATTATATAATTCAGATTTTGCCTTACGTTGTTCATCAGAAAATTCTTTAATTTTAGATGAGATTTCCTTTGATTTTTGAAACATTTTTTCATCTTTTGATTTAGACATCTCTTTCTTTTGTTTTTCTAGAGCTTCTTTATCTTGGATAAGTTGTCTATTTTTTATATCTAAATTAAGAATATTGTCTAAATTAGAGGTATTGTTTCTTTTAGAAATTTTATTTTTAAAAACTTCAAAGTTTTCTCTAATAAACCTTATATCATGCATTTTCTTTTTCTCTTTCTCGATTTATATTTTTTGATTCTATTATGCTGACAGACAATATGGATAATTCATATAATAATAAAAGAGGTATTGCTAAACCAATTTGAGTTATAGGATCTGGTGGTGTAAGAAGAGCAGCTGCAGCAAAGATAACTACAACAACATATTTTCTTCTCTCTTTTAAAAATTTTGCATCTATTAAACCAATTCTAGCAAGTAAACTAAGTACTATAGGTAATTGAAAGCTTAATCCAAATGCAAAAATTAGTTTCATTACTAATGACAAATATTCATTTACTTTTGCTTCTAATTGGATTGGTAGATTTGTATTTAATCCTGCGCTTTCAAACGAAAGAAAAAATTTAATGGCAAGTGGCATAATTAAATAATATACCAACATTCCTCCTAGCAGAAATAATATTGGTGTTAAAACCAAATAAGGCATAATTGCTTTTTTTTCATGTTTATACAGACCGGGTGCAATAAATTTCCATACTTGGATAAGTATAAATGGGCTTGTCGCAAAAAAAGCTGCAAAAAAAGAAACTTTTAAATATGTAAGAAATGTCTCTTGTAAGGCTGTAAAGATTAATCTTCTTTCTATTCCATCATCTTTAACTGCGTTTGCATATGGTTCTACTAAAAAACCGTAAATATGATCCGAAAAAAAATAACACAAAACAAATAGAATTGCTAAAAAAAATATTGAATGAATAAGTCTTTGTCTTAATTCCGTTAAATGACTTATAAAACCTGTTTCTTTATCAGACATTTTCTTTTTCATCTAAATCATTTTTTTTTTGAGTTTTATTATTAGAATTTTCATAAACATTCTTTGTTTCATCTTCGATAGAAGAAATTTCACTTTGAACATTTGTAATATATCTTTTAACCGAGCCGATCCAACTACCCACTTTTTTTAACATAATTGGAAAGTCTTTTGGACCCACAACTATAATAGCTATTGCGATGACAATTAAAATTTCAAACCAGCCAATTTGTGGCATTAGGATTAATTACTATCTTTAGAATCTTTGTTTTCTTCGGAAACATCTTTGGGTTGGCTATCTTCGATTGAGTCTGATGCCATGCCCTTTTTAAAACTTTTAATACCTTTGGCTACATCGCTCATTAAACTAGATATTTTTCCTCTTCCGAATAAAAGAACAACTAAGATAACAACTACTGCGATTTGCCAAAAACCTATACTCATACGATATTTATATACATAATATTTATTTTTTTAAAGGATCTTTTTCAGTATTTTCTTCTTCAGATAAAGTGTCTTGAAGCATTTCATCTATATTGGAGTAAATATCTTCCTTTATTTCATCTTGTTTTTCTTTAAAAAATTTTCCAGTTCCAAATATTGATTTTTCAACAGAAGATGTATCAATTAAGCCTGCGGCGCCTAACTCGTCAACTGTTGGCAAATCAGAAAGTTTTTGAAGATTGAAATGACTTAAGAAATCATCCGTCGTTACATACTGTATTGGCTTACCTGGCACGTCTTTTCTACCACCGGGTTTAACCCAATTTAATTCCATTAATATTTCTAATGTATTGACTCCAAACGCAACCCCTCTTACATCTTCAATTTCTGCTCGTGTTACAGGTTGATGGTAAACAATAATAGAAAGCGTTTCAATAGCAGCCTTCGATAACCTTTTTTCTATAGTTTTTTGTTTTGATAATAAATTTGACAATTTATCTGAAGTTCTAAAAGACCATTTTTTTGAGATGCAAACTAAGTTAATACCTCTATTTGAATAAAAATTTTGTAATTTTTTTAACGCTTTTTCAACATTTATTTTTTTTGTAATTTTAGTTTCAATTGTTTCAGTATCTAAAGGTATATTAGACGCAAAAATAATTGCTTCAATTTCCTTTTCTTGATCTGTTACCTTAATTTCAGGAAATTTAACTATATTATTTTTTTTTAACTTATTCATTGTTACGAATATATATATCTCCAAATGTTTTTTCTTGTTTAATTTTGACATCACCTTCTTTAACTAACTCTAGAGATCCGGCAAATATTCCTGTGCTTCCAGTTTTTCTCATTTTTTTATTATTTTTAAAAACAGCAGGAATTAAATCATTAAGATTTTTCCAATCTTTTAATTGACTTTGTAATTTTTTAATTCTTTTAATCCCTTCTTCCATCGTAAAAACTGGTAATTTTGGAATGTTTATTTTTTGGAAATCTTTTGTTGATATAATAGTTGCGTATGTTTTTAGAACATCAAATAGTTTTAAAGAATATTGAGAAATATTATTTTTTTGTAATTTTGTATTCATGCCTCTCATAAAAACATCTCTACCTAAGCGATTTCTTTTAAGCATTTGATCTGATAATAGTCTAATTAATTCTAATTTTTTTAACTGTAGTTTAAGTCTTTCAGCAATCTCATGAGCTTTAAATTCCTCTTCTTCATCTAGAGGTAGTAAAAGTTTTGATTTTAAATAAGTTAACCAGGTAGCCATTAATAAATATTCTGAAGCTATTTCTAAATTCAAGTTTTCAGTATTTGTAATATAATCATTAAATTGATCTGCAAGCTTCGTTACTGATATTTCTTCTAAATTAACTTTTTGTGATTTAGCTAAATCTAATAGCAAGTATAAAGAACCAGAAAAATTATTAAGGTCTATTTGAAATTCTTGTGAATCAATATATGACATAATTGAATTTAACTTAAAAGTTTATAAAATTCAGATGTTTTTTTGATTATAAAACGATCAATCTTAGGTGCTATTGCGGCTAATTTGTTCATTTCAATAAGATTACCATTGCAATGCAATACTAAGTTGCATCCAGCTTTATAAGCTTTTTTAACATTTTCATTAAATGAATATTGTAAAGCTTTCATTGATATATCATCTGAAATAATCAAATTTCTAAAGCCAATATTATTTCTTATATATTTAATTCCTATTTTTGAATGTGTAATACAATTATTTTTATCTATAGGTTTAAAAACAATATGAGCTGTCATTGCAAATATAGATTTCTTATTCTTAAAAATATAAAAATCATTTTTTTCTAAAAATCTTAACTTTTTGTTAATATAAGGTAAGTTTAAATGACTATCTTGCTTAGCTAATCCATGACCAGGAACATGTTTTATCACTGTTCCTATTCTATTTTGATGAAATAAATTAATACTTATATTTCCAATTTTACTGATAATTTTTTTATTATTAGAATATGCTCGATCACCAATAATATTATGAGAAGAATTTCTTCTCAAATCTAAAATAGGAACGGTATTTATATTTGCACCAATTAAATTTAAAACGTAGGATATCTGATCTACGTAAATTTTATAATATAAATTAAATTTCTTTATATTTTTTTTATATAAGTCTCCAAAAAATTTCCCAGAAAAAATAGAATTATCTACTATTTTTTTTAATCTACTTACTCTACCACCTTCCTCATCAATTAATATAGGATAGTAAGGGTCGTCAAATAATTTTCTTATAGAGGAAGTAAGTATTTTTGCTTGATCTATATTTTTGATATTTCTTTGAAAAAGAATTATTCCCCATGGTCTATGTTTTTTAATAAATAAATGTTCTTTTATAGATAATTTTGTACTTTTAATTGCGCATATAAAAGATTTTCTTGAATTAATTTTCATTTTTTAATAAATCCCAAAAAGAATATTTTTTTTTATTTGTATTTTTGTCGTTATTTAAATATTTAACTATATTATCAGTATCATTAGACATAATTGGAAGTTTGGAATCATAAACACTTATACTTTTATCGATTAAACTCAAGTTTCTAAAAGTTTTTTTTTTATTTTCATCAGAAATATAATATTTAATTGAAAAAAATATAAAAAGAACAATAAATAAAAAAAAAATAAAGTATTTTATTTCTTTTAACATTACATTTTTTCTGGAGTAGATGCCCCAATAATACCCATTCCTGTTTTTATTACTTGAGAGATTATTAATAAAAAAACTAAATTTTCTAAATCAATCTCATTATTTTTTTTAATAAATCTTAAACTTTCATCTTGTTTGCCCATATTCCAATATGAATGGAACAATGATGATAATTCATATAGGTAAGTTGGAATTCTATGGGGTTCTAATTTTGAAGATGAAACAGATATACAATTAGGCCATTGTGAAATTTTCCTAAGAATTTGAATTTTATTTTTAGAAAGATTAAAATTAAATTCTTTACTTAAATCAATATTTATATCTGAAGGATTTTTATTCACAATTCTCAAAACTGAGCATATTCTTGCATAGCAATATTGAATATAATAAAGTGGATTATCTTTTGATTTTTCTTTAATTTTTTCAAAATTGAATTCTAACTCAACGTCGCTGCTTCTATTAAGCATTATGAATCTTGCAGCATCTTTCCCAACTTCATTAATTAGATCATCTACTGTTATATAATCTCCTTGCCTTTTAGACATTTTAAAAGGTTTATTATCTTTAATTAATTTAACAAGCTGACTTACTTTGTTAATTAATTTGTTTTTATCTCCAGATAGAGCTTCAACAATTGAAGAAATTCTTTTTATATATCCTGTATGATCAGCGCCCAATATATTAACAAGAGTATCGTAATTTCTTGAAAGCTTATAATTATGATAAGCAGCATCACTAGCAAAATATGTCCATGAAGAATCTGATTTTTTTAGAACTCTATCTTTATCATCGCCAAAATCTGTTGATTTAAATAACAACTGGTCGTTACTATTAATTTTATCCTCTCTCTCATGAGCAGAAACTTTTCCTGAATAAATAAGTTTTTTTTCTTTAAGAATATTAACAGTTTTTTCAACTTCATTATTTTTCACTAGGCTATATTCACTTACAAATTGATCATGAGTAATATCCAATTGTGAAAGGTTTTTTTTTATAATAGATAAAGCTTGATCTACACAATCACGTGAGAAATTATCATAAATTTCTTCAAAATTTTTAAAGTCATATTTTTTTTTATCAATGATAATTTTTGCAATATCTATCACATAGTTACCTGGATAAATATTCTCAATATTATCAAGAAAACTTTCTTTAAATAATATTTCTCTAATTCTTAAGTACACTGATTTACTAAAATTTAAAATTTGGTTACCATAATCATTCACATAATATTCTTTATTAACATTGTGTTTATTAAAAATTAAAAGATTAGATATTACATCACCAATTATAGCTCCTCTACTATGACCAACATGCAATGGTCCTGTGGGGTTGGCTGATACAAACTCTACTAAATATTTTTTTTTAGTCTCATTTAAATCGATTCCATAATCATGTTTAAACTTCAACACATCCTTGATAAATTTATACCAAAACTTGTTATCAAATTTTATATTGATAAATCCTGGCTTAATTATTTCAATTTTATCAACCTCAGTAAAATTTTCTTTAAAATAAGATATTAAAATATTTCCTATTTCCATAGGAGGCTTCTGATTTATTTTAGATAAAACCATTGATGCATTGCTTGATATATCAAAATCCAAATGTTCTGGTGGAACATCAATTTTAATGGAGTTTAAATTATCAGGTAATTTAATTATATTTTTTTTAGATAAATTAGTTAATAATTTTATTTGTTTTGAGTTGCAAGTATTAAAAATATTCATTTTAAATTATTATATAAGTTTATTGCATAACGATCAGTCATTCCTGAAATATAATCTGAAATAGCTCTATATTTATTTGTTGATATGTTTTCTTTTAATTTAAATTTATTTGGATTTTTAGATATTTTATTAAATAAAAATTTGATTATTTTTTTTCCATTATTATTTTTTTTTATCACATTTTTATTGTTATACATTTTTACTCTTAAAAAATAATTTGTTTCAGTAATGATTTTTCTATATTTATCTGAAAATGAAATTATAGGAAATTTATTTTTTTTTACATTTGACAAGGATTTTATTTTTTTATTATTAATATTTTTTATTGTTGTTTTGATCAAATCTTTTACCATTAAATTAATTGAATTTCTTATAATTTCTTGAGTTATAATTGTTTTATTTTTTTTATTTTTCTTATTAAGCCTAATATTTTTATATAAATCATTAAAAAATTTAAGTTCCAATAAATCGTTTAGACTAAATATATTGGCACTTATTCCATCTTGAATATCATGATTGTTATAAGCAACATCATCAGATAAATTTGATATTTGAGCTTCTAAAGATGGGTATTCATAGAAGTTAATTTTTTTTTTAAAATTTTTAAGACCTATTATTTTATTAACTAAATTTAATTCTTTAATTGGTCCATTGTGTTTTAAAAGACCATCTATTGCTTCTATTGTTAAGTTCAAACCATCAAATTTTAAATATTTTTTTTCTAAAAACATAACAATTCTAAGTGTTTGTAAGTTATGATCAAAGCTCCCATATCCTTCCATGCAATCTTTTAAAGAGTCTTCTCCAGCATGACCAAATGGTGTATGACCTAAATCATGAGCTAAACTTAGAGTCTCTGCCAAATCATCATTAAGATTTAGATATCTAGATATTGATCTTGCTATCTGGGCTACTTCTAAAGAGTGCGTTATCCTAGTTCTATGATGATCTCCTAATGTGTTAACAAAAACCTGTGTTTTATGTTTTAGTCTTCTAAATGAAGCTGAGTGAATAATTCTATCTCTGTCTCTTTGAAATGAAGATCTATATTGATTTCTGGACTCAAAAAATATTCTATTAGTATTTAAAGATTTAGATAAATTTGAATAGTTTTTCATACTTTAAATTTAAAGAATAAAGATTATATTATAAATATCATTCATCTATTATGATTAAAGAAATTAAATTCACTGATAAAGCACTAAAACAAATAAATAATCTATTATCAAAAAAGGAGAAGGACTCTTATTTTAGAATCGCAATAAAAGGTGGTGGCTGTTCTGGATTTCAATATGATTTTTCAATTGATAATAAGAAAAATGATAATGATTTATCCGATCATAGAATATTAATTGACGCAACTTCTGCAAATCTTCTAAAAGGATCCGTGGTTGACTATAGTGAGGAATTAATAGGTAATTCATTTAAAATTACCAATCCACAAAATAAATCTTCTTGTGGTTGCGGCATGTCTTTCTCTCTATAATGATAATTAGCTCATGGAACGTGAATTCAGTTCGTGCTCGAATTAAAAATATAAAAGAATATTTAAATAAATTTTCACCTGATATTTTATTGATGCAAGAAATAAAAACACAAAATGAAAATTATCCTTTTGAAGATATAAATAATGCAAAATATAAAAATTACGTTTTCGGACAAAAAAGTTATAATGGTGTTGCAATTTTATCTAAAAAAAAATTAAACAATATAGAAAAGGATATTTTTAAAGATAGAAATAAACAATCTAGAATTATAACAGCTGATGTTAAATTTAAATCTAAAACTATAAAATTAATAAATATATATACTCCTAACGGAAATCCAGTAGATACAGAAAAGTATTCTTATAAATTATACTGGTTAGATAGTTTAATAAAAAAATTGAAAACTATTTTAAAAAACAATGAAAATATTATTATTGGAGGTGATTTTAATATAATTCCTTCTGCTGAAGATGTTCGCAAACCTGAAAATTATGAAAATGATGCTCTTTATAGATTAGAAATCAGAAAAAAACTTAGAGAAATTCATAATATTGGATTCCATGATGCTTTCAGATATTTATATCCTAAAAAACAAGAATATACTTTTTGGGACTATACTAGTGGAGCTTGGCAAAAAAACAACGGTATGAGAATTGATCACTTTCTTATTTCAAATTCAATTATAAACTCAATTAAAGATGTAAAAATTAATAAATATCCCAGAAGCAAAGAAAAACCATCTGATCATACACCCATAGAAATTGAATTAACTTAAAGATTTAATTTTATTAACTAATTCTTCATTAATATTTCTTGGACCTTTGTCTAGCCTATTCTTGTGTCTTCTTTCACCAGGAAGTCTTACATCTCCCATTGATTTCATTTTACAAAAAAATTCAGAAGCATGATTATCCCAATCTTTTTCGGAAGTTTTTTCTGGTGACATTGCTAATATAAATTCTCCACCACTTGGCGGACCACCATCATTATTATCTCTAGCGGCTGTTTCGTAACTAAAATTGTCGCCAACTAATGAGCCTGCCAATAATTCAACCATCATTGCTATTCCTGAACCTTTATGACCACCAAACGGTAATAAAACACCTCCGTCGGCAATTTCTCCAGGATCTATTGTTTCTTTGCCATCTTTTGATAATCCTGTTCCAAGAGGAACCTTATGACCTTCTCTTTTAGCAACTTGAACTTCTCCCATAGCCATAGATGCTGTAGCCATATCATAAACTACTGGTGTATCGTTTTTTCTTGGCCAAGCAAAAGAAATTGGATTTGTCCCAAATAAAGGTTTAATTGAACCAGCTGGCGCAACAGCAGGCTTATAAGAGGTACAAGCAAAAGCGACCAGTCCATGCTCTGCTATTGCTTCTGTTTCAGGCCAAAGCGCTGCCATATGATGTGAATTTGTGATTGCCAATACAGCAACACCTGTTTCTTTTGTTGCTTTAACTAATTCAGGAATACCTTTATTTAATGCCATAGGTGCCAAACAGTTATTCCCATTAATTTTAATTATACTTGGTGAAATTTTTTTAATATCAGGCCTAGCTTTACCATTAATTTTGCCACTCTTTAAACCACTAACATAAGCAGGTAATCTAAATAAACCATGAGATAAAGATCCGTCTCTTTCTGCTTTCATTATCAAATCAGATAAAATGTCTGATGTTTCTTCATCACACCCGTTTGATAAAAGTGTTTTTTTAGATAAATTGTATACTTCTTTTAAAGTTAGACTCACAGTTTTCATGGATTTAATTTACTCTACCATAAACATCTTTAAAGCGAATAATATCCTTTTCTTTTAAAATAGGTCCTGTTTGAATTTCGATGATTTTTACTGGTTTTTTAAAATGATTTTCAATTCTATGTATTGCACCTGTAGGGATAAATACAGACTCTTCTGGTTTCTTATAAAATCTTTTTTTATCTATTGTTATAAAAGGTTTACCATTTGTTATCATCCAATGTTCAGATCGAAAACTATGTTTTTGTAAACTAATTGATGATTTTGAATTTACAGTTAATTCTTTAACTAAAAAATTTTTCCCTTCAAAAAGGTTAATGTATTTACCCCAAGGTCTGTAATAAACATTTTTCTTTTTATAGTATTTGGCTTTGTTATTTTTGTATATTTTAGATATTTCTTCCCAGCTACCCAAATCTGACCAGGGTATATCTAGCTTTATAGCGTTAATTTTCTTTGTTTTTTCAAGAATCGCATAATCAAATGATTTTTCTACTGATTTTACAAACGATCTCTTATTTAAATAATAAGTATTATTTTTATATTTTGCTTTATTAACCGCATCCAAACAGCTTTTATAAGTTTTATTTTGATATTTTTTAAAGTTATTAATAATTGAATCTTTTCTTAAATAGAACATTCCAGAGTTCCAGTAGCCTTGCTTTTTAATAACTTGTTTAGCTTTAGAGACTTTTGGTTTTTCAATAAATTTGGTTACTTTATTTAAGTTTTTCTTAATCTTTTTTGTTAAAAAATAACCATACTCACTAGATGGATATGTTGGTTTGATACCAAATATAAATATATTTTGGTCATCTAAATTTGATTTATTATTATTAATAGATCTATTTAATATATTTGATTTTTCAATTAAATGATCTGCAGCAAAATACATTAAAGGTTGTTTTAATGGTATATCTTTAATTAAAGCTGAAGATAGTATTGCTGGAGCGGTATTTTTTTTAGCAGGCTCTAAAACTATTTTATATTTTTTGACTCTATTTTTTTTAAGAGATTTTCTTACATCCTTTAAGTATTTCAAATTAGTACTTATTACAGGATAGTCAAAAAAAGGTTTTTTAATTCTTTCTAATGTTTTTTGAATTAGTGACCAGCCCCCAAAATCAATAAATTGTTTAGCTTGATTTTTTTTTTGATTAGGCCAAAGTCTTGTACCCGCACCCCCGCAAAGAATAACAGGTCTTATTTTCATTAAATATCTGCGTAAGTTTTTACTTCGTTTTTACCACCTGGATGTGTTGGGGCACCTAAATAAGCTGGTCCAACAGTTTGAGCGTATTTCCAAAGTGTTCCATTACCAAAATTAATTTTCTTTGGTTTCCATTTTTTTCGTCTTTTATCTAATTCTTTTTTAGATAAACGAACATTAATTGTTCCCTTTTTTGCATCTAAATCAATTATATCCCCATTTCGAAGTAAAGCTATTGGTCCACCTATTGATGCTTCCGGTCCAACATGACCAATGCAAAATCCTCTTGTTGCTCCAGAAAATCTTCCGTCAGTTATAAGTGCAACCTTTTCTCCTTTACCTTGACCATATATCGCTCCAGTTGTTTGAAGCATTTCTCTCATGCCGGGTCCACCTTTTGGTCCTTCGTATCTAATAATTATAATATCACCATCTTTATATTTTCTATTTTTAACAGCTTTATAAGCTGCTTCTTCTGTATCAAAACATCTTGCTCTTCCAGTAAACTGTAATTTTTTTAAACCAGCAACTTTTACAATTGCTCCCTCAGGAGCTAAGTTTCCTTTCATACCAACAACACCTCCATCTGGAGATAAAGGATTATTGTATTTTCTCATAACTTTTTGTTTTAAATTAAATTTAACATTTCTTAAATTTTCTTTTATAGTTTTTCCTGTAACTGTCATACAATTACCATGGATATATCCGCCATCCATAAGTGTTTTAAGTAACATTGGAACGCCACCAGCTTTCCACATATCTTTTGCTACATATTTTCCACCTGGTTTTAAATCTGCAAGATAAGGAGTTTTTTTAAATATTCTTGCTACATCCATTAAATCAAATTTAATACCTATCTCGTTTGCAATAGCTGGCAAATGTAAAGCAGCATTGGTTGATCCGCCGGTTGCGGCAACAATTGTTGCGGCATTTTCTAAAGATTTTTTTGTTACAATATCTCTTGGTTTAATATTTTTTGATAATAAGTTCATTACAGCTTTTCCACTATCTAAAGCATATTTATCTCTTTTGGTATAAGGAGCAGGAGTTCCAGCTGAATACGGAAGTGCCAATCCAATCGCTTCTGATACACATGCCATTGTATTTGCGGTAAATTGACCGCCGCAAGCTCCAGCGCTTGGACATGCTTTTAATTCTAATTTTCTCAATGCATGCGCTGTCATTTTTCCAGAAAAATATTTTCCTACACCCTCAAAAACATCTACAACCGTAACATCTTTACCATTAAATTTACCAGGCAGTATAGATCCTCCATATATAAATACACTTGGAACATTTAATCTAACCATTGCCATCATTAAACCTGGTAAAGATTTATCACAACCAGCAACACCAACTAAAGCATCATAACAATGTCCTCTAACAGTTAATTCCGTGGAATCTGCTATTACATCTCTTGAGATTAATGAAGATTTCATTCCCTCATGGCCCATTGCAATACCATCAGTCACTGTAATCGTACAAAATTCTCTTGGCGTTCCACCAGATGATTGAACTCCTTTTTTTACTGATTGAGCCTGTCTCATTAAAGCTATATTGCAAGGAGCTGCTTCATTCCATGTTGAAACAACACCAACAAAAGGTTTTGCAATATCTTTTTCTGTTAAGTTCATTGCATAATAAAAAGATCTTTGAGGAGCTTTATCAGGTCCTAAAGAAGTATGTCTACTGGGTAATTTTTTTTTATTAAATTTTTTCATTAAAGGCTTTCAATTGTTAAAGAAATTTTTTTAATATCATTTTTTAAATTACTATAATTAGTTTTTTCTTGCTGAACAATATCTTTTGGGGCTCTTTTAACAAAGCTTTTATTACTCAATCTTTGAGATATTTTATACATTTCTTCTTGGTACTTATTCTGTCTTTTTAATAAATTTTCTTTAATAGCGTTTAAATTTACATTTTCATCAAAATAAATTTTAAATAAATCTCCAAATATAATTAAAGATGCCGCAGGTTTATTTTGATCTTTTTTAAAGAAATTATTAATTCTACCTAATTTTTTAATAATAATTTCATTATTCATTACAAATGTTTGATTATTTTTTTTAATACTATGAATAGAAATATCGATAAAAGAACCAGGACTTACATTTAGCTCGTTTTTAAAAGATCTTATTTCAGAAATAATATCAATTATCTGTTGAACTTGCTTATGGTCGCTGTCTTTTTTTGATTTTCCTGAAATCCAGTTAGATAACATTAAAAAATTCTTATTTTTGTTATCAAATTTATTTATTAACCATATTTTTTCAGTAACAAAAGGTATAAATGGATGTAGCATAATCAATATTTGTCTGAATACAAAGGCAGATACTTCTTTTACCTCATTCTTTGCTTTTAAATTATCTGAAAATAGAATTGTTTTAGACAATTCTAAGTACCAGTCACAATATTTATGCCAGGCAAAGTGATAGGCATTCTTTGCTGCTTCATCAAATCTATAATCTTCAATATTTTTCTTAATTAATTTAGATGTTTCAAAAAGTTCAAAATATATCCATTTATTGATATTAACTTTCAATTTTGGAAGTTTTTTTGAGTTTTTTAAATTACATTTGTTTTGTATTAAAAAATTATTTGCATTCCATAATTTATTTAAAAAATTCCTATATCCTTTAACTCTATCTTCAGAAAGTTTAACGTCTGTTCCGGGTGATGCCATGGATAATAAAGTAAATCTTAATGCATCCGCACTGTATTTTTGAATTAAATCAAGAGGATCTATAACATTTCCTTTTGATTTGGACATTTTTTGTCCTTTCTCATCACGTACTAATGCATGAACATAAATATCTTTAAATGGTTCTTTATTTATAAATTCCATACCAAACATGATCATTCTTGCTACCCAAAAGAAGATTATATCAAAACCTGTTACTAGAACTGTAGTGGGATAAAATTTTTTTAAATATTCATTTTTATTTGGCCAACCAAGTGTTGCAAACGGCCAAAGTCCAGAAGAAAACCATGTATCAAGTACATCTGGATCTCGTATAAGTTTAACTTCTTTATTATAATATTTTTTTGCTGATTTTTTTGCATCACTTTCGTTTAACTCAACAAAAATTTTTTTGTCAGGTCCATACCAAGCAGGTATTTGATGACCCCACCATAATTGTCTTGAAATACACCAAGGTTCAATATTGTTCATCCATTGAAAGTAAGTCTTAGACCAGTTGCCTGGAAAAAAATTTATTTTTTTATTTTTAACTATTTTTTTTGCTTTAATTGATAATTTTTTAGCGTCAGCAAACCATTGTTCAGTTAAAAAAGGTTCAATAATAGAATTTGATC
>Ga0187827_10001103_pt1 | contig 40591 bp, 47 predicted proteins | sample ETNtaG_39_FD_167969 | JGI IMG/M metagenome (GOLD analysis project Ga0187827, IMG submission 167969) | Marine microbial and viral communities from oxygen minimum zone, Eastern Pacific Ocean - ETNP2014_SV_150_PacBio MetaG (Illumina Assembly) | ecosystem: Environmental > Aquatic > Marine > Hypoxic...
TGGAAAAATTATGTTCGAATTCAAGGAATATGAACGTGGCGTTGTTTATCGTTTCGGGAAATACCACCGTGTTGCAGAACCTGGATGGCGATTCGTTATCCCTGTGATTGAAACTTTTGTAAAATACGATTTGCGTACAGAAACTATTGATATTCCACCACAGGAAGTCATCACAAAAGACGCAGTTAAATTAAAAATTGATGCTATTATTTATCTCAGAGTTGACGATCCAGTCAAAGCTGAACTTTATGTTGAAGAAGATTATAGAAAAGCTATTGAAGAGCACGTAAAAGGTCGTATTCGTAACTTAGTCGGTAGCATGGATATTGATGACCTTTATGGTAAAATTGATCAAGTTAATAATCAGCTTCGAGAAGATGTTCAAAAACTTGCAATTGAGTGGGGCGTTATGATTGTCAATGTCGAATTGATCAGTGTTACACCACCAAAAGAAATGATTGATGCGATGCAAGCTGAGGAAATTGCAGAGCGATACAAACGTGCAGAACTTCAAGAAGCAGAAACCACAAAGATTAGAATCAATGCAATTGAAGATGCTGCAGGAAAATTAACAGCTCCTACTTTAAATTATCTTTATATCAGAGCATTAAAAGATATGGCAAATGGAAGGGCAACAAAGATTGTGTTCCCAATGGAACTCACAAATATTGTTGAGAAGTTAGGGAAAGGACTTGTTGGGAAAGAGAAAACAGACCTTGCAGCTGCTGCGGAAACATTGCTTGAGAGAATCAAATAAGTTTTAAACTAAGATTAGGTATAGAATAGCAGTAGCTATGAAAGAAATACTTCTTGAATACAAAGAGGATTTATGGCGTGTTCCAGCAGATGCTCAGATTATTACTTTGAAATATCAAATCTCAATGCACGGCGCACATGAACTTGTGAAACGTTGCAGAGAACTTCACCGGCTTGTAATAGATGGGCATGCTTATTCCCTAATTGAACCAGCTGTTAAAGAATATCTACAAGAAAATTTTCATGTAGCAATTCAAGGAGATGTTATTTCACATGATGTTCCAGATTATTTGCAAAAACAAATTAGGGAACTGTATGACATGGGACACAAAAGCATGGAGCAGTTAGCTATAGATTTTAGAATTCCTTACGAACTTGTAAAGCATATTATTGAAAGGAAATAGTTGTGTGTTTCGTGACACCAGATTTATATATTATTTAGTACTATGATAGTCTACAATGAACAATAACTCTACAAGGAGGCAGGTTTATCCCGAAGAAAGAGGGGAGAGCCAATGGCCTGTTCGTCAAGATAGAAGGGAGTGCGAAACAGCACCGAAACATCTGTTGTAGAGAGGGTACTATTTTTAAGAACAGAAGTGGAAGACCATCAAAACTTAGTCCGCAAGAGAAGGAAGAAATTTTCAAGATTAGAGAGTTCTACTCAATCAGACAACTTGCAAAAATTTTCAATGTATCAAGAAGCTGCATAATGAGGTGCCTAAAATGAGCTTAGGTGATATTGATGAAAATTCTGCAGCCCTTAAACTTGGAGTTGTTACTTCACTCATAATTATAGTAGCAGTATGTGTAATGACACGCGTGGCAATTACACTAGTAAATGCCATGATTTAAATATGACGAATAAAAAGAAGGAATCATAATGAAAGAACTCATCCAACACGTTGATTACGTGGAATGGCAGGCAAAGAAGAAGACTAAGCTAGCTGTGGAACTGAAAGACGAACAAAAGAAAGGCCGTATGGAAGAATGTTTATTCGCGCGCTTTGCTACTGAAGTTGAGGATGAGGGGCATGAGAAAGAAGTTGCAAAGAAAACAGTTGAAGATCTTATAAAAATTTCAGACCAACTTAAAACAAAGAATGTTGTGTTCTATCCATATGTTCACTTGCTTTATGGTGCAAAACCATCAAAACCAAAGACGGCAATTGAAATTCAAAACCTTGTTGAAGCTGGCTTAAAGAAAAATGGGTTCAAAGTCAAGCTCTCACCATTTGGTTGGTATAAAGAATTTGAAATGAAATGTAAAGGCCATCCATTAAGTGAGTGGTCTCGTATTATTCGCGCTGGTGAAGATTCTGGACTTGAAAAGAAAGGTGCAGAAGAACAAAAGGTTTCAGATGCTGTTAAGAAAGAGGAACAGCTCAAATCTAAATTCTATATTCTTGAACCAACTGGAAAGAAACACGAAATTAAAATCGACAATGGAAAAATTAATGGTTATAATTTTGCAAAATATCCGAAGCTTGAGAAAATGTGTTTGTATGAACTTGCAAAGAACCGAGTTGTTGACAAACAGCCACCGCATATTGAATTAATGAAAAAACTGGAACTTGTTGATTATGAACCTGGTTCAGATCCTGGTAATTTGCGATTCTATCCAAATGGTCGTTTGATGAAAGGACTGCTTGAAGATTACACAACACAAGAAGTTGTTGATTATGGAGGAATGGAAGTTGAAACTCCAGTAATGTATGATTATGAACAGCCAGTTCTGAAAAAATATTTGAATCGATTCCCATCCAGACAATATATTGTAAACACCCCAAACAAAAACTGCTTCTTGAGATTCTCCGCGTGCTTCGGACAATTCCTAATAGCACACGACGCTACAATTTCTTACAAAAATCTTCCACTCAAAATTTATGAAATGACTCGCTACAGTTTCAGAACTGAGAAGCGAGGAGAACTTGCAGGACTTAGAAGATTGCGCGCTTTTACAATGCCAGATGTTCATGCATTATGTGCTGATGTTAAAAGTGCAAGCAAAGAATTATTGAATAGATTAAACCTCGCTGAGAAAGTGTTGAAGGGTTACGGTTTTGACAAGAAAAAGGATCTTGAATTTGCTATACGGTGGGTTGATTCCTTTGAAAAAGAGCAACCAGAAGTAATTAAAGAAATTGCAAAGAAGTGGGGACGCCCAATGCTTGTAGAAGTTTGGGACAAACGATTCTTCTACTTTGTAATGAAATATGAAATTAATTTCGTTGATGCTTTAGACAAAGCAGCAACACTCACAACTGATCAGATTGATGTTGAAAATGGCGAGACTTATGATTTGAAATACATTGGTGAAGATGGTAAAGAACACAGACCAGTTATTCTTCACATGTCCCCTGGTGGAGCAATAGAGCGAGCAATGTATGCTCTGCTTGAGAAAGCTTACATGGATCAACAACAAGGAAAGAAAGGTACACTTCCGCTTTGGCTTTCACCAACACAGATTCGGATTTGCGCAGTTTCAGATGCTCATATAAAAATTTGCGAGAAAATGGCTGATGAACTTGAAAAAGAAAATGTTCGAGTTGATGTTGATGACAGGAGTGAATCTGTTGGAAAGAAAATATCAGGATCTGAGAAGCAATGGATTCCTTATACTTTAGTTATTGGAGACAAAGAAGCAAAAGCAAAAAAGATTAATGTTAGAATTCGCGAATCTGGAAAAGTTGAAGAAATGAGTTTGGATGATCTTGTGAAGGAAATTAAAAAGAAAACTGAAGGAATGCCATTTAAGAACTTATCAATGTCTCGTTCACTTTCTAAAAGACCGAAGTTCACTGGGAACTAAATTATTTTTTTCTTCTTAGCGTAATATTCCGTGCCTCATATATTATAAGATAGTTCAAGTTGTTTATAATTTTATGTACTTTGGAAGTTTCTTCTTGTCGTGCTTTCTCAAACCACCTGTGAATTTTTTTGGAATGTGTTGAAGTTCGTGGACTAGAATTTCGTCTTGTTTTTCTTTTGGAAGATTGTCAAACCGCTCGCTAATAACTTCAATCACATATCGTGGTTCCATATAAAGTGCAAGCTGCCAGATTTTCGGGAAAGACCAGATGCGTGCGAGCACTCGCTCTGCTGCAGAGCCAGTACTGCGGAAGCAGAAAACGCGATCCGAATTCACATTATTAAATTGTTTAGCTAATTCTATTATTCGCAATTTAATATCTGGCGCGCGGTGATATTTGATAGGCATTAAATTTAAATAGGCACACTGTGTTTTAAATCTTTATGAACACCGCGCTTTTGAATCTTCTTTCAATACTACCAGATAATGGATACTTGCGAGCAGGTATGGTTTTCCTATTCTACTTTGTAATAGCAGAGCTTGTCGCTCTTGTAATAGAACGCGTTCTGATGAAATTTGCCAAGAAGACAAAAACAAAGGTTGATGATTTGATAATACAAAAAACAAAGAAGCCAATAGTGTTGATAATCATTCTTATTGGATTCCGGCTTGCAGGCGGGCAAATACCAATCCTAGGAAGCGCACTAAGTATTTTCGCTAATATCCTATCGAGCATAACGGTGATTATTGGAATGTGGATTGTGATATCAATAATAGAAATATTTATAGACAATTGGGGGAGAAACTGGGCAAAACAGACAAAGTCGCATGTGGATGACAATTTGGTAACTCTCCTGCACAAAGTTTCAAAACTAATAACAGTGATTGTGGGGATTTTGTATCTGCTAGATGTTTGGGGAGTTAGCATAACTCCACTGCTCGCGAGTTTGGGAGTCGCAGGTATTGCAGTTGCATTCGCACTCCAAACAACTCTTGGAAATATTTTCGGCGGAATGTCGCTTATAATAGACCGCTCACTGCGCGTCGGGGATGTGATACAACTGGATCAGGAAACCATGGGAACAGTTGTTGATGTTGGAGTGAGAAGCACGAAAATAAAAACTTTTGACAACGAGCTCATAATACTCCCGAACGGAAAACTCGCAGATATGAGGATAAAAAACTTCGCAAGACCGGACCTCTCAGCCCGTTTGGTAGTGACATTCTCAGTTGCTTACGGTTCAAAAATTGACCAGGTCAAGAAAATTGTTCTTGATGAGATGAAGAAAATAAAAGAACTGAGGAAAGACCCTGAACCATATGTCCGCTTCTTGGAAATGGGAGAATCAGCACTGAAATTCAAGGCGTATATGTGGCTTGATGATTACAAAGAACGGTTTATGGTAAAAGACAAAGTGAATACAGGAATATACAATGCACTGAACAAAGAAGGAATAGAGATACCGTTCCCGCAAATGGATGTGCACTTGAAAAAGTGAATTGGGTTTAAAGAGTTTTAGGAATAATACAAAAAATTACTTCTTTACTTCGATTCCTTTTTCCTTGAATTTAACAAGCGTTTGAGCGTCAATATTAGAATCCTCACTAAAGTCTGTATATTCCAAGTCAACAACAACATTAAATTTTTGTTTATTAAACTCGAACGCATACTGCGCAACGCCAGCACTGAACTGTCGCCCAACAATGTGGATAATATGATCTTGTGGAAGGAGTTCATTATTTTTTCTGATTGCATCAACAACAACTTCATACTGAGCCCTACCACCATAGCCCAAGGCAGTAGGATGAGTAATATAAATCCGATTCTCAGCTGCAACACGAGTTTCTATGTTAACCATTACCTCTTTACCTTTATTTTCACAATGAATAGCGCCACGATTTTTACTGAGTGTGGTGTAATCTAGAAGAATTGGTTCTCTATTTTTCTTTGAGAATTTAAGAAGTACAGACTTGTAAGCATTAATATTTTTGAAGTCTTTTGTTTTACTACTAAGCAAAACAAAGGTTGAGTTGTTAGAATTAATCAACTCCTCTAATTTATGAACCTGATCACTATAATCTGACTTTGACAGATTAGGAGAGCCCGTATTCGGGTGAACTACAACATATGTATGATCTTTTGAACCCATAATGTTTTTATGTGGCACTTATAGTATATAATAGTTAAGATGAACACGAAAATTCTTTACTGGACTAAGAACCCAGCAGCTCAGAATATTATGAAACAATTCAATGAGCTGGGAATGGATGTGCCAGTATTTGAAACAGAGAAGGATTTTTTGTATTTGGAAAAAGAAGATGTGCCGGAAGCAGATTTGCTGATTATCCCAAGTACTCACAAGAGTGCTGCAAATAAAAAGTCATTAACAATTCACGCTACTGGAAATTTTGGGAATGCGGATTATGGTGGAGAGCCAAAGAAATTAAATCCAACAAATCCAGAAGCAATTGCAATTGGACTTCGTAGTATGGCAAAGCAGGTGTCTGGCAACAGGCAACAGGGATCCTACACTAATCCTGATACCCGATCCTTGATACCCGATACCCGATACGAAGTTTGTTTAGAAGTTACTCACCATGGTCCTACTTTGAAAACTCCATTAGTGTTTATTGAAATTGGTTCAACAGAAAAAGAATGGGGAAATGAAGAAGCTGGAAAAGTTATTGCAAATGCAATGAAGGAAATTATTGAATACCTCAAACCTTCAACCTCCAACCCCAAACCCTTAACCAATTACATCGGCTTCGGTGGACCGCATTATGCTCCAAGTTTTACAAAGAAACTTATTGAGAATGAAGATATTGCAATTGGCCATATTTTGCCAAAGTACCAACAGGATAATGTAACTAAAGATATTATTCAACAAATGCTTGCAGGAAGCACTGCAAAGAAAGCTGTTTTTGATTGGGATGGAATGAATTCTGAACCACGAAATAAAGCAGTTGAAATTTTGGACGAGTTAGGAATTAGCTGGTGCAAGACAAAGGAGTTGGGTTAAGAAACAATTATAAAGAGATATAGTTATCAAAAACCAGCGATAGCCCCGTGGTGTAGTGGTCAATCATCCGAGCCCCTGGAGCTTGGGACAGCAGTTCGAATCTGCTCGGGGCTACTAATCACAAATAACTTAGACAGATCTGAACCAATTTCAAACCAGGGCTTCGCCCGTAGGCGAATGCCCTCATGCCATTGTCCGCGGCAAGGCGGACGTTCGGAACTGCTCGGGGCTACTAATTTCAAAATGGATTACAAAATATTACGAGAACTTTTGAAAGGTAATGAATTAATTTTCAAAAATAATTTTGATAAGATTAAAGAGAATCTTCCTGAAGAAATGCTTGTAATGAAAGGGATTAAACAATCTGAACCGCATGAAGATATAGACCCGCTTGATCACACTTTTAATGTTATGGGACTGCTTGGTGAAGTAAAGGATAAAGGAGCAGTTATGGATACAAGAGATTTGAATGAACACGATAAAGAAATCTTGAGATGCGGTACACTTTATCATGATATAGGAAAAGGAATTGATGCTTTGGATACGAACCACAGATTCAAATCAGCAGAACTCGCACAGAAGCATGTTGAAAAAATGGGATATTCTGAAGAGGAAATACATGACATTCTAAAACTAGCTGAAACTCATGATCTTTTAGCGCGCCTGTCAAAAGGATTAGAAGGCGGCGGACTGAAAATAAAAGCACCAGTAACATTAGAACAAGCTGTTGAAGAAATAGAAACAGAAAGATTGCTTAAACTTCATTACATTTTGATTTATTCAGATTTCGGAGCAACACCAGGATTCAAGTACATGCCACATTTAGTAGATGCTTTGAATAGTATAAACAGATCTTACGAAAAACTAAGTGAAGTTTGCAATAAATAAATCATCACTTTTTCCAATCTTCCCAAGGGAAGTCAACAACTTTTTTGACTTGTTTAATAAAATAATCTGGGACACTTGGTTTAGTAATACGCATTGTATACAGGCACGCAGTTTTTACAATTGCATCTTTATCTTCTTCCAAATGTTTTTTTGCAACAATCAAACTCTCCCCCGTTTCAAGCATATCTTCAACCAACAATACTCGTTTATGTTTAAGACTTTTAGTTATTTCAGTAAATACACGACGTTTCTTTCCTTCTTTTGTAACAGACATGCCGTGTAGTTCGTTAACTCCCAAATGTTTTGAAAGGTAAAGAGCTGGAACTAGTCCACCTCTTGAAATTCCGATAATTACATCTGGATCAAAATCTATTCGTTCAGATAGTGACCACATTTCTTGTTCAAATTTAACCCAATCCATGATTAAAGATTGTTTTAAGAAGTTAAAGGTTTTTCCATAAACACAAACTTATTATAATGCTTATTTTTACGGAATTAATAGAAACATGGAAGTTGGCGAGATATGGGATAAAATAAATTATCCTGAAAAACTCAGAAAGCATTGCCTTACTGTGAATGCAAAAGCATTGGAGATTGCTGACAATTTAATTTCTGATGGTATTACTGTTGATAGAGAGCTTGTGAATAAAGGATCGCTGCTTCACGATATTGGACGTGGTGTGAAGCACAACATTCAACACGGTATTGTAAGCTATGAGAAGTGCAAAGAATTTGGATTATCTGAAGAAATTGCATTAATTGCACGGAACCACGTTGGCTCAGGAATCAGAAAAGAAGAAACAAAGAAACTTGGATTGCCAGAAGAAGATTTTATGCCAACAACTATTGAACAGAAAATAGTTTCTTACGCAGATAATCTCACAGACAATAATAAAATAATTCCTTTTGAAAAAGAATTAAAAAACTGGAGAAAACGATGGGGACCACAATCAAAACAAGCCCAACGATTGAAACTCCAACATGAAGAACTTGAAAATTATATTACTAGCAAAGAAATGAAAGAGCTTGAGAAAACTTCTGGAAAAACAACTGAAGAACTTATGGAAAATGCTGGAAAAGGAATCGGCAAATTTATCAAAGATAATTTCAAATTAGAAGACCCTAGCGTGCTAGTGGTTTGTGGAGCTGGAAACAATGGCGGAGATGGATTCGTTGCTGCGCGATATTTGCAGGAAGCTGGGATTCATACAGAACTTGTTGGATTCACTGAACAAAAAACTGAATTAAGCAAAAAGAATTTCAAGAAAGCTGAAGAAGCCGGAGTTAGATTTTATACAGTAACTCCAGAAAGTGCAGGAAATTTCAGCGCTGATATAATTGTTGATGCAATGATTGGCACAGGATTAAAAGGTGTAATGCGAGAGCCAATGACTTCTGTAATTAACTGGTTAAACACAATGGAAGTTCCAAAAATTTCAATTGATGTTCCATCTGGAATAAATCCGGATACGGGAGAAAGGTCAGACACTTTTGTAAAACCAGATTATACTCTTTGTATGCATCGAATAAAAAAAGGGCTTGTAGGAAATGAATACACAGGTGAGCTTGAAATTGTAGATATTCTATAAACAAAAACAGTTTAAAGCTGTAATACCATAAAAAAGTATAGCAGGAAGATACGCGAATACACAAGATGTTTTAGATAGGTTAGAGAAGTATGTTGATAAGCTAGAGAAGTTAGAAGCAGAAGGAAATGAAGACGCCATAATAAAAATGATTGTAGAGAACAGTTTGGACGTATGGCTTGAGAATCAAGTAGGGCAAAGTGTTTGTAAAGAACATACAAAAAATATTCGCACAGATGAATCGGGTGCAGTAGGAGTAATTGGTTGGTTAGGTGTTGCTGGTTTTTTAATTACAATTGGTCAAATTTTGAAAAAGAATATTTATGATAAATATAATTACATTCCATTATGGAGAAGAGGAAAAGATGACCAGAAATATTCTTATGAATTTTCAAGGAAGGTGAGTGACTGGGATCCAACTGATGTTTTTGAAAATTTTCTTAAAAGCGTAATACAAGATGAAACACCAAAATTCGGATTTCTTTTCGGAGACCGCAAGGACAACCACATAACAATTGAAGCAATACTGCCTGCAAAAGAACTTGGAATAGTTTTGGATAAATATCTTGATACTTTGCCTGATGAATTCAAAGGCCCTTACAGAAAAAAAAGAGGAAAAGAAAAAAAGAAAGATACTGAATTAAAAAATGTGCTTCAAAAAATATCACTTCACGGGCCAAAAGAAAAGGATGTCAGAACTGCGATTCATTTGCTTTTGTCGAAAAAAGATGGTGTAAAATTATCAAAAGAAAAAATTAGCATGGCGAAGAAAGAATTAGTAAATTTTACAAGAACTGGTGTGTGGAAAAGTTTAACAGAAAACCGGTGGAAGAAGATACCTTATTTAAGAAATAAATTTTTGGGAACTTATTATTACGAGCCAGAACTTCGTGAGCATTCATGGAAAAAAGAAGATATCTTGAAAAAAATGAATACTACAAAACTGAAAACAAAATTAAATGCAAAACAATTAGAGAAAAAACTAGATGAATTAAAAACAAAATGCAATATTGAAAAAACAATTCCAAAATTCCTGTTCTTTGATAATAAACAATTTGAAAAAATTGATGAAATAATGAAAGGAAGCAAAACATTCTTCATAAATCGTAGGCAATACGGTAAAAACTTGCCAATACTTGTTTGTATGGATAAAAACAGCGTGACTGCGAAATGTATGTGTCTTGGATACAAAACAAACGAGAAATTATACAAACGACTTAGGAATTACAAAACTTAATCCTCTTTAGTTTTTGTTTCTTCTTCCTTTTCCTTACCAAGACTCATTCTTCTTTTAAATTCATCTTCAGAAACTTTTTGAATAAACATTTCCTGGAAAAATTCTTCCTGATGAATATCAACTTTGTGCTCATTTGCAAGATGAAGAAGAGGAAGGAAAGTTTCAATTACACCACGGCGATCTTTTTCCTTAGTTAATTTTGAAAATGGAACTTTCTCAATATTATGTTCAATAATTTCTTTGTAAAGCGCATCCAATTGTTGAGTTATATCTTCATCAGGCAATTCTAATCTGAATTTTTTAGAGGCGCGGCCTCTTGGTTTGGGCGGCTCCATAGATTTCTTGAGCTTGTCAATCAAATCACCTAATGTAATTTTTCGAATATGTTTTCTGCGCACGCTGATATTAAGATCAGGAACATCACCAAGTAATTCTTTGTCAGTATCTGGCTGATCAAACATATCGTCATCTTCAAAACCTTCACCAAATTCTTCTTCACCATAACCAGGAGCGTCTCCTTCAAACAACAAACGATCTGATTTCATTTTCAAAAGAATTGCGGCTGTGAGGATAAGACGAGCAGGAACACGAAGATCAAATTTCTTCATGTTGTTAACCTTCTCAGTATATTTCTCTGTGAGTTTTGTAATATCAATATTCCAAGGATCAAGATCCTCAGACTTTACAATATCAAGAAGAATAAATTCCCATGCGCGCTCGCTTTGAAGCATTTGCTCAATATTAGATTCAATGTCTGACATATCACTCCCCCTTAGGCGCTTCAGGACTCTCGCCTAAATCCAGAGTTCCATTAGGATCCTGTGGAACTGCTTCTGGTGGTTTTTCAATCTCTTCTAAATCAGGAACATTAAGATCTTCAATTGGTGTCTCAGCTGGATTTTCTGGCCCTACATTAGAAAGCTCTAGAGGAACATCTTCAAGCATTGGTTCAGTTGATTCTTCCACAACTTCTTCCTCAATTATTTCTTCTTCTTTTGGTTCTTCCAATTCTTTTTCTTTAACTGAATCATCTTTTCCAAGTTCAATTCCAATAATTTTTGAAGTGCCGTCAGCCATCATGGAAACACCAAATAATCTTTCTGCACTTTTAACAACAGAATTATTGTGACTGATAATTAGAAGCTGAGACTTCATAGCACGTTCTTGCATTAACTTGACAAACCGCATAGAGTTGGCTTGATCAAGAGCAGCATCAACTTCATCAAGAACATAGAAAGGAGATGGTTTGTAACTTTGTAAAGCAATTAAAAATGCAAGAGCTGTGATTGTTTTTTCACCACCAGAAAGTGAGTCAATACTAAGAACTTTTTTCCCAGCTGGTTTTGCCTCAACAAATAAACCACCAGCAAGAGGATCTTCAGGATCTTCAATAATTAAACGACCTTCACCATTTGGTGAAAGGTGTGGGAAGATTTCTCCAAATTCATTTGAAACTTTATTGAACACTTCAAAGAACACACCTTTCTTTCGAGTTTCAATATCCTCAATAAAACCAATAATAGAATTTCGCTCGCCTTTGAGAGTATCAAACTTCTGCTCAAAAACATGATACGCTTTGTAATGCTCACAATAAAGTTTAATTGCTTTCATATTTACAGGCTCGAGTTTGATAACAGTTTGATTTATTTTTAGAAGGCGCTCTCCAAGTTTATCAACATCCCCTTCTTCAAATTCCATATCAACATACTTTTGCATGTTCAATCGGATGTCAGTAAGTTTTGCGTCGATCTGAGCTTTTTGAATTCTGATATCTGCAATTGCCCGAGTTGCAGTATCACGTTGTGTCCTAACATTATCAACTTTGGTTCGGAGCTTCTCGATTTCCAAGTCAAGAACTTCACTATCTCTTTGCATAGATTCCATTGTGTTCCCAACTTCCTTATCCTTTTTGAGATAATCTTCAAGTTCTTTTTTCAACGCTTCATTGCCAAGTTGTAAATCTTCAATCTCATCCAAACGCTGGTCACGAGTTTTCATAAACTCTTCAATTTCTGAACCTGTTGATCCTTTTCCACCTTTCTTGCGCTGGACACCACCAGTGATGGCTCCGGCTCTCTCAGCAATATCTCCGACAAGAGAAACCATTCGTATTTTTCCAATGTGCGACTTGACCTTGTCAATAGATTCTACAATGTGAGTATTTCCGAAAGCATAAGAAAATGCTTTATCAAATTTATTATCATACTTTACAAGATTAAGTGCAAGACCGATTATTCCTTGCCCATTAACTTCATTGATTTCTTTTGGTGGTTTGATTTTATTAAGTGGAAGGAAAGTTGCGCGACCCATTCCATTATCACGAAGATAATTAACACACTGGATTGCGGTTTCATCAGAATCTACAATAACAAAATCTTTTCTGCGACCAAGAGAATATTCAAGTGCACTTGCATATTTTGTATCGTGCTCCATAAGCTCTGAAATTGTTCCGTGAATTCCTTCAATTTCATTTTTTAAATTAGAAATAAAACGAGCAGGAGTTGAACTTCGCTCCTGAAGTTTTTCAATCATTGAATCGATTTGAGAAATTTCAGATTGCTTATTTTCTATCTTGCTCTCGTTAATCGATATGCGTCCCTTTATTCTTTCAGCTTCGAATTTGACTCCAACTTGTTCTGTGCTTCCTTCTTTGATAAGTTTAGTATCAATATCTTTTTTTCTGGATTGTTTCTGGTCAAGATTTGTTGAAGAAGATTTAAGTTCAGCAGCGAACTCTGTTTCAATTTTTTCTTGAGCAGAAATTTTTTCCAAAAACTTATCCTCTTCTTTCTCTGCGTTCTTTAATTTAGTAAATGCAAGCCGCCCTTCAATTTCTGAACCTTCGTCTTTGAGTGCTTTGTATTTCTGTGCATCATCTTTTTCTTTTCTCAGAGAAGTGAGTTGCTTCTTGCGCTCGGACATAACAATAACAACTTCTTTGATTCGCGTTTCAACAACATCCAAATCTTTCTGAGCTCTATTTCGTTTTTCATCATACTCAGAAATTCCACAGATTTCATCAAGAACCTGTCTTCTGCCAATTGGATCCATTTCAATAAAGTTTGTAACATCACCTTGCAGAACTATATTATGCCCTGTGGCTTTGAACATGTGAGAAGAAAGTAGGTCAACCATTTGCTGTTTTGTACATTTGTTCCCATTGACTTTATAGGACATTGTACTGTTTCGTGTGATGCGGCGAGTGATGCGAACTTCATCAGTTTCAAAAGGAAGTTCTCTTTTTTTATTATCTAAAACTAACGTGACTTCCATGACTCGCGCTGGGTCATTTCCTTTTCCACCATTATATATGAGATGTGACATTCGTTCTGCACGCATACTTCGAGCTGAGGATCGGCCAAGAACAAAACAAATGGCGTCACAAACATTCGACTTTCCAGAACCGTTTGGTCCGACAAACGCTGTCAGCCCCTCAGAAAGCGGGATAACGACCTTCTTATTGAAGGATTTGAACCCCTGCATCTCTAAACTCTTAATCACTGTTGTAATTCACCTTAGAAACAGTAGGATAGTAGAATATTTAAGAGTTATGTCAAACTTAAGGTGTCAATCTTTTAGCATCTCTTGGAAATAATACAGCCTCACGCACATTTGGCAGACCAAGCATAACCATTACAAGCCTGTCAACTCCAATAGCCCATCCAGCGTGTGGTGGCATTCCATATCGATAGAATTCAGTAATTGGTTCGAAACCCTTTGGATCCATTCCCTTTGCTTTCAAACCAGCAACATAATCATCTGGATCATGAACACGACGTCCGCCAGAAGCAAGTTCCATTCCTTCAAGAATCAAATCAAATCCATAAGATAATTTCTTATCTGTCTCGTGTTGATGAATATAATATGGTTTGAGTGCATATGGATATTCAGAAATTATAACTGGTGCTTTGAATATTTCCGTTATCAAGCGCTCTCCTTCTGGAGGGATATCATCACCCCATTTTAATTTGAAACCTTTCTTTCCTAATTCTTTTAAAATTTCAGTGTAAGTTTTAATAACAATATCTTTTGGTTGTTTGAGTTTTACATCTAAAACTTCAAGCTCGCGTTTGCAATTCTTTGCAACATCAGAATAAATTCGTTTTAGGATTTTGTCAAAAACATCCAAAGTATCTTTTTCAGTTGCGAATCCCATTTCAATATCAAGTTGTGTAACTTCAGACAAATGCTGAGTTGTGTCGCTTGGCTCAGCTCGGAACACAGGACCAATTTCAAAAACTTTCTCAAAGCAAGAAGTCATTAATTCTTTGTAGATTTGTGGACTCTGCCTGAGGAACGCTTTCTTCTCGAAATATTTGATTGGGAAAAGTTCTGCACCACCTTCAGTTGCAGTTGCAATCATCTTTGGTGTTTCAACTTCTACGAATTTGCTTTCTGTTAAATAATTTCGAGCACTTTGAAGAACTTGCGCGCGGATTTTGAATATGGCGCTGATTCTTGGTTTTCGCAAATCAAGAACTCGCGCATCCAATCGAGTGTCAAGTTCTGCAAGAACTTTCTCATTCACTTCAAGTGGAAGTGGAGTTTTAGATTTGTTTAAGAGTTTGATATCTTCAAGAATTACTTCAACACCGCGATTTGTTTTATCAGTCTTTTTTACTGTTCCTTTAATTGCAATAGCACTTTCACGAGTGATGTCTCCGAGTTTCTTGAAAGCTTTTTCAGAATTCTTTTTCAAAACTGTGACTTGAGAATCTCCTTCACGATCTGCAAGAACTATGAACGCAAGATTGCCATGTAGACGAACATCTCGAACCCATCCCATAAGTGTTACTTTCTTTCCGTCTAGAGCTGGAACTATTTCAGATGTGAAGTGCGTTTTGCTCCAGTCAGAGATTGCGTCAGTCATTATAAGATATTATAGAACAAAATCCATCCGAAAATCCAAAATACAAAGAATGGATAAAGTCCATTGCCGAGCCACCATTTCATTTCGTATTTTTCAGTGCCGTCAGCTTGTGTAACTTTTGGCTGCCATTTTGTGAAGTGTTGAAGAGCTTTACCAGTAACCCATGCAAATGCAAACATCATTATAAGCGCTACCTTACCGCTAGTAACAAAGCTTGAAACAAGACCAATAACACCACCCATAAAAGCGTGTGTTAGTGTGGACTTAAGCTCTGGAGTCCATTTCAAATCAAAATCCCAATTAAATTTCATTTGTAAAATCACCAAGTTGTTTTTGTTTAACATTTCTCAATAGATTTTGCGCAGTTTCCCATGAATTACGCACAATCTTCGGAAATTTACTGTGTTCATTAAGCCAGTTCTTTAAAAAGGTTTGTGTACGTGGGTCAGAAGGGTATCCTGAACCAATTTCCCCATAAAGATGCTTAAGTGATGCAACAGCATCATCGCGATCGACTTTTGCGAGAATAGAAGCTGAAGAGACAATAGGATAAGTGTCGTCTGCACCGCATTCTGCAACTATCTTACAATCCACTTTAAGTTGTGGAGTAAGTTTTGCAACAACAGCCATTGTATTTGCCTCAATTGAATCCAGATAAACTACATCTGGTTTGAGCTCGTTAATGATTTTAGCCATGTGAGAAAGCTCAAGAAGATTAAGATTTCCTTCAGCTTTTTTATTAGCATCAATTTCTTCAGCTGAAATTTTAATAATTCGAGATTTTACTTTTGAGCGAATTCTGTGATAAAGATCAGCTCTCTGCAATGGGGTGTGTTTCTTTGAATCACGAACACCGAGCTTGATTATTTCTTTTAATTTGTCTTCATCAATCATAGCACCGGCTATAACTAGTGGACCAATTACTGCGCCACGCCCTGCTTCATCAATACCGAGAATAAGCTTTGCCATTTCCCCTCAGAATAAATGTGATTAGAAGTGTTTATTTAGTTTTGTATTAATGAGAATAGATAGGACAATGAAAAAATTCGTAGCTATTTTAGATGAAAGCCTGGAAACAGGTGTTGCAATGAACATCCTCAGTCACATAACGGTAAGTATGGGGAACCGGGTTCATGATGTTCTTGGAGTTGACGGCTACAATGATGCTAGCGGTTTTACTCATGAGGGAATATCAAAATGGCCGTTTGGGATTCGGAGTTTTGCTGTATAAAAATTTTCAAACGAGGGAAGGGCCTGCCGTTCAAAGGAAAATATGTTTATGATCATATTGAAAATCTTCCTGGAAATATAGCAATATACAATTCAGCAAAGAGTTGTTACAAAAAACAATGATTCCCATAAAGTATTTAACAACCTGTTGATTAGCACTGCACATGGATAGTAAAAACATTGTACGAAACGTGCAAATAATTGTTGTAATAGCAATTTTCACATACTTCTCTTGGTGGAAATCCCTTAATGTTCAAGTTGTTTACACAAACTTGTTCTTTGTGCTCCCGGCAGCGCTTTTGTTTATGAACGCATTCACATGGCGCGGAAAAGGGAAAATGCCATTCCAATTAAGTGGCTTCTCTAAGAAAGTTGCATTTTATTTTGCAATCGCAGTAGCTATAGGAATTGTTTGGAATTTTGCATGGATTACAATGTCATCAGGATTTTATGGTATAGCTGAAGGTGAAAATTTTGAAGCGCATGAAGTAAATCTTGCAGATTTTGATACAATGACAAATTTCCAGACAGATATAATAAGAAAAGTTCCACACAACACTGGAGAAATTAGGTTGCGGGCTAACCGTTTTGGGTGGGCAGATGTTTTAGATACAGATCCTGTATTTGAAGATGGAGAACTTCTTTGGCGCGCAGTTATTGAACCGCATGGTTTGATTAATCAGATTACAAAAAGCGCACCAGGAGTTGGAGAAACTTCTGCAGAAGTTGAAACAAGTCCAGTTGTGACAGAAAAAGATTTGAAATATACAGAAGCAAAATTATTAACACAATTCTCAATGCGACGAGCCTGGTATGAAAACAGAATGTTGCTTGTTGAGGATGGTTATATCACACTTGCAAAGGATGGAAACTATTGGTGGGTTTATCCAAGAGTTTCAATAAAATGGGCTTTATTCACTTACAAAAAAGAATTCAAAGGAGTTACACTGGTCAGCGCAGAAACTGATGAAGCAAAACATTACAGTGAAACCCAGATGGGTGAACTTGAAGAATTCCTTGGAAAAACCGCCAGAGTTTATCCAGAAAGTCTTGCACTTCAGCAAGCATACATTTATGGATCAAACAGATTCGGATGGTGGGCGAAGTTTGTAACCGGAAGATCTGGAGATGGAGAATCACTTTATGAAATTCCAGGAGGACAAATTGGGGGATCATACGGCACTTGGCAGAAATATCCTTTCCTAACTGTCTATAATAATAACGCTTACTGGGTTACTGTTTACGAACCAATTGGAGGAGAAATTAGCGGTGCAAGAATCGCTTCGATTTTATTGATTGGTGCAGATAATACAAATGCTGGTGAAATTAAAATGCTCAAGTTCGATAAACTTGGTAGAAATTTACCAGGAGTTAACAAGATTCTGCGATTCGCACGCGCAGAAGTTCAGAACTTTGAAGGCTGGATACCTCAACAAGTTCAGATTTATCAAGATGGACAAAACTTGTATGCTTTATCTTCAATTGTAAGTGGAGCTGGAAGCGGTCAGAGAATCATGGCGCTTGCTGGTGTTAATCTTCTAAGTGATGAAGAGCGAGCATATGTAATTAAAACTTCAGACTATGATAATTTGGATGCAGCGCATGAAGCACTTCTAGCAAAAATGTTTTCAGGAAAAGTAACTGAAGAACCATTAGAAGAAGTTTCATCCCCAGCTTCAACTGTGACAACACCTTCAACAGATAATGTTGAAGATCGGTTAGACACAATTGAAGAAAAAATTGATAGAATTATGGAAGCTCTTGAAGTTTAAGAATAAATCGTATACCTAAAACTTAAATACCGGGGCTTTCAGAAATTTGTTATAGCGGGGTAGGGCAGCCTGGAGTGCCCGTCGGGCTCATAACCCGGAGGTCGGTGGTTCAAGTCCACCCCCCGCTACCATCTTTCAGTTTATTATGAGCAAAACAAATCAAATAAAACCGCAACTACCGAAAGACCTTTTCAAATACATTGCAGTTTTTTGCGGATTAGTAATATTAGTTCTGTATGGTATTTTCTTTTTGAAAATCAATTTCAAAGCTATATTGATGCTTCTCGGTTTTATCCTGATTGGAGCTGTATCAAGACTTCCACAAAGATTAGCACCAGTTTCAATTGGTATTGAATTGGTTTCCCTTGTTACAATTGTTTCTGCGATTTTATATGGCGGACTTGTTGGAGCGCTCGTAGGAGTTGCTGCTTCGGCACTTTCTGGATTTTACACAATTGAACGACCACAAGATATTATGGCAATGAGTTTAGGATTTGCAATGATGGGAATATTCGCGCCTTGGCTCTACAGTAATTTTGGATTAGGAACTTGCGCACTTGGATTAACAATTGCTTATGATTTATTTACAGGAATTTTCTACGCGTTGTCAGGACATAGTTGGATTGGATCTTTAAGATTCTCAGCTGTGCATATTCCAGTAAATTATTTCATAATAATCTGGCTCGCGCCGAAGTTGTTAGGAATGTTACTATGAAAAAGAAAGTTGCAAAAGCAGTAAAAGAATTAGGGATTGTTTTTTATAATTTAGATAAGCCGAAATATAGAGAAAAATTGGCAGAGTCATTAAATCCACATGGGTGGTATAAGCCAAAATTTAATAAAGAAAATCTTGACGGGTGTAGTTATGTTAGAATTGAGATTAAGGATGTAATGCATTCTAAAAAGTACTGGAAAAACAGGTACAATCCATATGCGTTGGTGCTGACGAGGAAAGCGTGGGAAATGTATGAAAAGAAAGTAAACATGCACGGAAACTTAGGATTTTTTTGTGGGATTGATGAAGAAACTGAATTATTTAAGGAATTTGGAATTGGAATGGTCCCAGAGAATAAAAATAAACATGATTTAATGGTAAGTGCTATTCATGAACAAAGACATCAACTTTATGCTGATCAACGAGGGTTTTTGCAAGAATCTTTTGATGAAAGAATATTAGGGGAGTTTTTTGCCGCAGATGTTGATATGAGGAAAGACAAATGGTCTCGGTTTAAGACAATGTTACAGATAGCTTATCATCAGGGTAATGAAAAAACAATAAAAAAGCTGGAAGAAGTGAAGGATTTGCTTGAAAAATTAGATGAGAACTGTTCTCCAGAAGAGATTGATGAACTTTTTATGGAACATCATAGTATTTGGGTTTTCAGATATGCTGCAGAAGAACTGATTAAAACAAAAAAATAAAGAGCGGGTCGCGCTTTTTACAGCAGCGCCCAGTAAATGTGCTAGCACATTCGTAAGTCTTAGATCTTGTTGATTCGCTCAACGCGAACTTTGCTCACGAAAGGTTTTTTGACTTTAGCAGGTAACCAGTCTGGTCTGTTCTCAGGTGCATTAACGATCTTCTTTGAACCTTTGAAAACGTGAATGGAATAAGTTCCATCTGCGTTTCTTCGGCCACGTTGTCTGAGTTTAATGTCAGTAACGCCTCGTGTAGCTGCCTTAAGTGCTGCTTGTCTTGGGGATGAACCGGTGAAAACGCGTTCTAGGTCACCAGATTTGTTCCTCAAAACGTATGTCTTTTTTGTTCGTGATCTTTTTTTCTTTGCCATTTTTTATCCACCTCCATTGGAATTGTAAAATATAATTAAAAGCACTACGCTCTAAGCATATATAAGTATATCTATAACGCTAGGTGCCGGTTTTGATTAGTAAAATATATAAACCCCCTTTTACTCACGCAAACGCCTAAAATAAAACCAATACCATGCGAACTGGTTTTCCCGGTGTTTTCCCAGTGAAGTATTAAGTAATTGCCCGGCACAAATAAGGTACTGTGATTAAAATGAGAGAAATGGTAAACTACCTCAAAAATCTTGGCCTTACAGAATACCAATCACGAGTTATGATTGTACTGTTCTGCAAGCGAGAAACCACAGCAAAAGAAATCTGCAAATACGGAGGAATACGGCAGACAAAAATCTACCAGGTTTTGAAAAGTCTGGAAGACAAAGGATTTGTAACATACAACTATGCAAAGCCTCGCGAGTATCATGGAATGACTCAGAAAAGAGCAATGAATAAACTCCTAGATAAGCAGGAGAAAGAATTGGAAAAACTACGACATGGGAAAGAAGTGCAAGTTGAGTATTTGAAAAATCTTGAACTAACTCCTGTTGAACCAGAAACTAGAGTCCACCCTATGTGGGATGTAGATCATTACAAAAATTTGTAATTATTCTTCTTGCAGATTTAGAATCGCTTTTGCAAGGTCTCCGCTAGCTGCTTGAAGTGCAGCTTTAGCATCTTCCTCTGAAACACCAGTCTGAGATGTAATCATTTCAACATCTTCAGGACTAGTTTCAACTGCTTCTCCTTCAGAAGCATTTCCAGAAACTTGGTACATTTCTTTTCCCTGAACATTCATCTTAGAAACCTGTGGGCTCTGAATTCGGATTTCAGAACCATCAGTTTTCTTAATGATAACTTCAGAAGCATCGATATCATCGACACTCATACCAAGTTGTTGCATCATTTTCTGCATCTTTTTTGGGTTTAAATTCATTCCAGGTAACATTATTTTTTCACCTCTTTTTTTGTCTCAACCTTTTTAGGTTTTGGAGGAGCTGGTGCTGGTGGAATCTTTGCTTTTTTAGCTGTAGAATCAACAATATCCTTTACTGCAAGAACATTGATACCAGCGCTTCTCTTCAAACCGTATGGTTTATTATGACCAAGCAAAATTTTAATTCCCTTGCTAACTGCAAGATTAATTAAAGACTGGTCAAGAGCAGAATCGACAATCATCGCTTGGGCTGTGCCTTGCTGAAGATTTCGCATAACACTTGCAATCTCTGCTTTTGGAACTTTACCCATTTCACGATAACTATTTCCAGATTTCTTCAGAATACAAACAGTTCCACTGCCTGCCATCCCTGAAGCGATTTTACCAAGAACTTTGAAATCAGTTTTGAATTCTACAGTGCCTGATGTAAGTTCTGGTGGAACAATAGCTGTTCGCGCTCGGGGAGAAGATCTTGAATCTCTTCGTGGTCGAGTATCCCTATCACTTCTTCCGCGTGGCGTGGACCTTCGATCATATGTTTTCTTCTCATAGCGTGGAGCACGAGAAGCTGATCGAATTTGTTGGCCTCTTAAAACAGATTCAATTGTTGTTTTATTTCGAAGTGCTTTAATTAAATCTTTTTGAGAAAGCTCTTCAACTTCCATTCCCATAGGAGCACGAGCAACATATTCAACTTTGACAAATTGCATCAAGCTCTTTAGAATAAGATCTCCACCACGGTCTCCATCAAGGAAAACTGTGATTTCTTTTCCAGCACAAAGATCCTTTATTGAAGCGGGAATATTTGTTCCGCCAACACTAAGAATATTTGGAATATTCATTTTTAGCATGTTAATAACATCAGCACGACCTTCAACTAAAATCAAATCCTTGCTAGCTTCAATGTTAGGACCACCTGCGAGTTTTGCAGGGCCGTAATCTTTTAATTCTCCGGCTCGAATATCAGTTTTAATCTGAGAACTCAATTCATCAGTACCAGGAGTTTTCTGACCAAGTCTCTCAAGAAGAGATTTTGCACGGTCAACAACATAATCACGTTTTGCAGTTCTTACATCTTCGATTTCTATAATTTCAATTTTTGAATCGCATGGACCAATCCGCTCGATTGTCTCAAGTGCTGCTGCAATAAGAGCAGTGTCTTCTTTACTTAGAGATGTTGGAATTTCAATAGTTCCTGTGCTTTTTCCGTTCGCTGAAGAAACCTTAACTTCGATTCTTCCGATGCGTCCGCTCTTTTGAAGTTCTCTGAGCTCTAAATCCCGGCCTAACAAACCTTCTGTCTGGCCGAAAATCGCACCGATAGCATCTGGTTTTTCAACAACTCCAGTTGTTTCTATTTTTGCTTTAACTATGTATTTTGTGGCAGATATACCAATTTTTCCCATTTTTTCCTCCGGGAAATCACTTAGAAATCGACATTACACTAACTTGTTTAATAAACAAGTCTTTCAAACTATTGCAGTTTGTGAGTATGTTTTTACTTTTGTGATACAGCTTCTAAAGCTGTCCTGATTTGTGACCAAGTGCACGTCGCTTCAACAACTTTTGATGCTGACGTAGTGCCTTGGATGATGTCGATTTTGTGAGTTGTTCCTGTTTTGCTCCGTAGGAGTTTTTTCAGGAACTGAATGATTTCCGTGTTTGCTTTTCCATTGATTGGCTTGGATTTTATCCAAACCTTGATTTTGTGATCGCCAACAACCTCAGCTTTTTGAGAAGCTGCGTTTGGTTTGGCAATGACTGTAATTTTCATGGAAATGCTCTTAAGCACCGGTACTAACACCCAGATTCACAGATTGACAAGGTCGTACTCCACTGAGTAACCCTCGCACCGGGCTATAAAAGCATATAATAATGGCTTAATTTGAGTATAAAAGGTTTGCGTAGTAGGTGTTTTTAGGGGTTAAGACCCGTCTTCTAATGCCCTTCTGCATTCTTCGCAAACATATTGGTCACCGGCTTGGATGAGAGTTTTTGCATAATTCCCACAAGACTCGCACTCGCCTTCTGTTGAAGCGTCTTCGTTGAACAATATATCTTCACTTTTTATTTTTGTAAGTTCGCGTAGCGTTTCAATTTCACCTGGAGCAGCTCTGACAATATCATCTGCAGTTATGATTCCAATAAGCTTGTCGTTTTCCATAACTGGAATTTTTCTTTTGCCGGATTTTACAATTAGTTGAGCAGCATCAAGAACACCTTCATTTGGGGAGATGGTTATGAGTTTCTTACTCATCACACTCTTGATAGGAATCTCAGCAGGATTTTCTTTTTTCGCAAGAAGACCAACAAAATCTCGCTCAGTTATAATCCCTACAGGAACTGAATCCTCAAGAATAACAAGACCACCAATACCATTTTTTAGCATGATAGTAGCTGCATTTTTTACATTTTCATTAACATCAATGGTAATCACTGGGGAAACCATTACATCTCTAACTGGTAATTTCGAATTTGTCATATCAACCACCTCTCAATTAGAAGGATAGTCTTTGAGGTATAAAAAGTTTTGTCTAAGAAAGAATAGGTTTTGAAGGAGCGTAATTAGCAACTGCTGGTGGAACAAGTTGTTCCCATGGCTCGTTGTTCTTTATTAGCTCTCGAACTTTTGTTGCAGATATTCCATCAACAAAATCAACAATTTTTACATTAAACCCACATGCTTTGATAAAATCTAATCGAATATTATCTCCTGAAACATAAACAACATCAAACGGAGATGCCTTGTCCTTAACTTCCTTAACCCAATCCTTGTGCGTCTCTTGATCTTCTATAGAAACAATATTATAATTTTCAATTCCTGCTTCATTTAAAACTTGCTCAATCATTTCTTCACGTTCTGAAGTTATGAATGGATTTTTTGCTGAGCGCTCGCAATTGGCTGAGCCAATTCCAATAATTATTTCAGAACATTCACTAACCATTTGCTTTACTACATGCAAATGCCCATTATGAAACGGCTGGAACCTGCCAATGAATAATCCGATTGCCATAGGAATATGCGTGTAGCTTGCTATTAATAAAATTTTTGATAACGGAAAAATTGTTAAAGTACGAGATATTACTAGAACTTATGTCTGAGAAGGGAATTGTCTCATGGGATAGAATATTTTATGGGAGTGTTGTTTATGTTTGTCTTGGACTGTTAACAGGAATTTTCAACAAATCATTATCATTTGTTTTCTGGATTATGTTGATTTCAATGTGGAGTGAAATACCTGGTTTCATTAATATCAATCTGAATGAAATAAACATATCGGAATTTTTCCTTGTTTTGATAGCAATACATTTTGGTGGTATTATAGGAGGATTGCTTGGAGCAATTCACTGTTGGATAATGCCACTTTATAGTAGAATGTGGAAACCAACTTTCTCTATATTCGCTGGGATAAGTACCTTCATAGCAGTTGGTTTGTCATCGATTTTCTATTTCAATGTGTTTAATCAGAATTTGCTTTGGACATTATATGCATACACTGCAATTCTTTTTGTAAGTCATGGGATTATGACCTTATTTGTAACAACAGGAGAATTTTTTGAAGAAGTTCGGCTTGGAATCATATCACTACTTCTTGCTTATTTGACAAACTTGATGTATGTATATGCGCTTGAGGATTGGGCAATGGGATTGTTCAAGCCACTGCCACATTTCCCAACATCATATAAATTGATAATAATTGCAGTTATGTTGGCAATTGGTGGGGTTGCGCTGGTTAATCGGAAAAAGAAATAAGGTTCTAGAGTTAAGAAAATTATAATAAGGAGTGAGATAACAATTTACAAAAATGTTTATGAAGAAACAGCTTGGGGAAGCGACACAACTTGTTCAAAATGCAAAGAGCATACAGGTTATTACTCATTTGGATGCTGATGGACTTTCTGCTGGAGGAATTATTTCGCAAACCCTTGAACGTGTAGGGAAAGATTATGAGATTCTAGCAGTACCAGGAATTCATGAAGAAAATGCTGGAAACTTACCAAGTGCTGACTTGACTATTTTTTCTGATTTAGGATCTGGACAAATGGATCTTCTTCACAAGCATTACAATAATGAGAATGTTCTGATTCTTGATCATCACAAACCATTTGGCCAAACATGGAGCAAGCTCACCCAAATTAATCCGCATTTAGTTGGAAAGGATGGCTCACGAGAAATTTCAGGAGCAGGGGTTGCATACCATTTTGCAATTGCAATGAGTGCAGAGAATGTTGATTTAAGTTATCTTGCAATTGTTGGAGCTGTTGGAGATATTCAAAATTTCTGGGGGAAACTTGAAGGGATGAATGCAGAGATTTTAGATGATGCAATTGAAGCAGGAGTTGTGTCAATGGAAAAAGATTTGTTGTTTTTTGGAAGACACACTCGGCCGATTTTCAAAACACTGCAATACTTTACTGATCCTTATGTCCCTGGTGTATCAAATAGCGAACCTGGTGCAATTGGACTTCTTGATATGTTGAATATTCCTTTCAAAGAAAATGGAGTTTGGAGAACTCCAAGTGATTTGAATGAGGATGAAAAGCGGGCACTTGCAGATGAATTAATTCATCGAGCTATGCAAGATGTTCCAAAGGAATTGCTTTCATATATTCCTGGAATTGTTATTGGTGAACAATATACTCTTGAAAAAGAAAAACCAAAAACAGAATATCGAGGCGCACAAGAATTCTCAACTTGCCTTAATGCAACAGGAAGAAATGACAGACCAGAGATTGGATTGGAAATTGCAAAAGGAAATAAAGAAAAGTATCATGCAGATCTAATGCGAATACTCACAAAGCACAGAAGAAATATCGCGCAGTCTATTGGTTTTGCTGAAGAGAAAGGTGTGACGCTTGGACCAAAGAATCATGTTCAATATTTTGACGCTGAAAATGAAATCAGTCCAAAAATTATTGGAACAATTACTGGAATGACTTTAGGAAGCGATGGAACTGATCCGTACAAACCTATGGTTGGAATGGCGAGAACGCCATTCGGAACTAAAGTTTCTGCAAGATGCTCTCGATTACTTGTTCTAAGTGGAATTGATTTGAATACTTCAATGCGCGCTGCTGCAACAACAGTTGGAGGAACTGGGGGCGGACATATGGTTGCATGTGGAGCTAATATCCCAGAAGGTAAAGAGGAAAAGTTTATTGCTGAGTTTGAAGAGGAGTTATTGAAGAATGAATAGAGAAAAGCTTGATTTGTTAGTGGAATGGTATGAGAGTTTGCGTGAGGAGGAAATCCAAAGACTTTCCATAAATAGGAAGATACCTGGTTTAATCGAATATAAGATGAGCGTGGGTTTCTTTAAAAAAATGAAGATAGACGAACAAAGACTGGTTGATGAGGTTTGTGCTCTTGGAGGATATGATCAAACTTGGCTTCTAAAATTAGTAAGAGCAATTCGCACAAGATATTCTGACTTAATATTTCATACTTTTGGCCCTTATCTGGTTATTACAAAAGGTATTATAAATTGTGCATTACTGGCTTGGAATAAAAATTATAAACATCACTTTTGTTGGGTTGGAAGGGGATTACAAAAAGTAGTGATAGCGATAATGGAAAGAGACCTTTCTCAAAATGATTCTATAAGAAAGTTAAATAAAAATGAAGTTAATGTATTAGGAGATGATTGAAAACAAAATGATTTTATCCAATGAAGAAATAAAAAAACTAGTGCAAGAGAAATCACTTCTAGAGAATCACGAAGATAAAAATATTGGTGGAGCCGGAGTTGATTTGCGAGTTGGACGTTATTACAGAATCAAAAGTCCGGCAAAACTTGGAGTTACAGAAAGGGAGCTTCCAGTAATTGAAGAACTTGCTGATGATTGGATTACAGTAAAACCAAGTGAATACATTCTTATTGAAACTATGGAGAAAGTCAATATGCCAACAGATATTGCAGCTTGGATGCGACACCGTAGCACTTTGCAACGAAGTGGAGTGGGATTACTTACTGCATTGATTGATCCGGGTTATAATGGCACACTCACTTTCGGTTTAAGGAATTTCGGAGAGCATCCATTTAAACTTCAACGCGGAGCACGAGTTGGACAAATAATTTTCTCAAGAATGTCTAGTGCGGGAAAAGAATATGATGGTCGGTATCAAGGCGGAAATGTAGTTTAACCTTTTTTTAAAATTCTGTGATGTTTATGTTTTTTAATAATAAGAGAACTACCAATAAGAATAACACCAGCGACAATAACATTTAAACTTGGAATTTGTTTGATAAAAAGAGTACCCATAATAATTGCAAATAGTGGAACAAGAGTAAGATCAATAACAGCAACCCTTTCAGCATTTAATTTTTCAAGAGCATAATTTATGAAAATATATGCAAGACCAGTTGATACTACACCAAGTAGAATAATCCAGTGAATTTTAGGGAGAAAATTACCAAGACCGAAAATTATTGGAGCTGGTGACAAAAAAACAGTAGCGAAAAGTAGAAACCAAAACACAGAACCAATAGAATGTGTGCGATCTTCAAAGCGCATATAAACCATTAAAATTGCCATAAAAACAGCACCAAGTACTGCAAGCATATTACCAAACATGTAACCAGAAGAAAGTGGATTTATTATAAAAACTGCCAGAAGAGCAAGGAGAAGAGCAAAAGTTTCGTTTCTTGTAATTTTTTCTTTAAGGAAAAATACTGAAAGGGGGATTATAAAAACAGGATACAAATAATCCAGAAGAACCACATTTGCAATTGGGGTGAAAAAGAATGCAGAAACAAAAAAACCAATAGCAATGGCCATGATAAATCCAACAACAATATAATGTTTCAAGTCTTTCATTTTTACTTTAAGAAATTTTGGTTCAAGACGAAACATAATAATCCCAAGAAAGATAACTCCGAAAAAAACTCGATAAAAACTGAGTGTTAATGGATGCACTGAAGTGCCGACCAAGTTTGTGAATATCCCAATAAATGCAAAACAGATAGAACCCAATACAACAGAAGTATAGCCCCTCATTTGTCTACTCCGTATTTCTTTAATAAGCCCTGAATGTATTTCATTCCTTTCAAAATATGCTGGTCAGTATCGTAAACAGATTCAAAAGTTAAATCGCCTTTGTATTTCGCATCTTTCAAAATCTTGACGACGTTATCATAATAATATTCATCTGGATCAGGAGCCATGTGAACATCAGTTCTCTTGTAAGTGCTGACTGGAACTAAATGAACATCAGCAATGAATGGTGCCATGTCTTTTAGGAAGTCAAGCATTTGTGTAATTGAACCAAGCGCCGCCGCTGCGTGCGCTGTGTCAAAACACATTTTCACATTAGGATGCTCAACTGTTTTCAAAACCCCCCAAAGATCGTGCTCAGTGTATCCAACTTCTGATGGTTGAAATTTATTTTCCAAACATAATGTAATTCCAAGTTCCTCTGCTTTTGGTGCAAGAATGTCAAGAGATTCGATAAGCTGCGGCACACCTTCGTGATGGTGAGGTTCTGATGCGTGAATCACCATTTTCTTTGCGCCAACAAAATGTGAATTCTTTAAAGATTCCATGTAAATTTTTCTGCTCCTATCAAGATTTTTTGAATCTTTGTAAGAAGGAGTTGCAATGAAACCTTTCTCTGCGAAGAACGGAGAGTGAACAGAATAAGTGAGTTTGTGTTTTTTGCGAAGCTCAACAATTCTGTCCAAATCACCAGTGAAATGTGGAGTCCCAATTTGAATGTGTTTGAAACCTAACTGGACTGCTTTCTCAACTGCAATGTCAGCAGGAGTTTGCTTAGGTCGAAGCCAGTGATTGGTTGAGATTTCAACTTTCATTAAAAGTGGTTAGTTGATTAAGTATAAAAAGAGTTAGATGTTAAAGTGATTTAATGATTGGAATAATAATCCTTGTGGTTGCAATAGCTGCAACAATTTACGGTAGTTACACAGATATTAAAATTCGCGAAGTTCCGAATTGGTTATCATATTCTTTAATTGCATCAATGGTTCTTTTTAGATTAATATATTACTTCATAACTCGAAACCAGATGACGCTTGTTTACTCTTTTGTGACAGGAGGATTGTTTTTAATCTTTGGATTTATGATGTTCTTTTCCAGGCAATGGGGTGGCGCGGATTTGAAAATCCTCACAGCATTTGGAATTGGCTTTGGGAGTCTGATTGGACCCTTCAGTCCTGCTTTCAAAGGAGGTTGGCCATTTGGATTAACATTGTTCATTAATTTCCTTTTAATCACAGCAATTTATTCGATGGGTTATGGTTTTGTGATTTCAATTGGAAACAAAAAAGTTTACGCTGATATTCAAAACTCAATGAGACACCATGAGAAAAAAATCGCAATTATTGTTTTCCTTGCAGGATGTATTGGCACGTTCTATGATTCCTTATTCATCTTGTTCCCAATCTTTTCAATACTATGGCTTGTAATGCGTTACATGAAAAGTGTTGAGAAAATTTGTTTGGTTCGAACGCGGGCTTGGAAAGATGTTGTTGAATTTGATGTGCCTGTGAAGAATGTGAAATATAGAGATAAGATTTTGCAAGGCACAAAAGATCCAAATGGATTTGATTTGAACGTGTTGAGGAAATGTAGAAAGCTTGCAAAAGAAGGAAGGATTAGGAAAAAGATTGTTGTTAAATGGGGAATCCCAATGATTCCAGTGTTCCCAATAACAATTTTGGTAAGTGTGTTCTTTGGGGATATAACATTCTGGCTTATGAATATTTTAATTTAGAAGAAATTTATTATTAATAAAACCAAAAAAATATAGAGACCAACAAGCCGACAGCGGAAAAAATCATTCCTTTCTTTTTGGCATTTTCTATCCATGTTGAATCCATTTCAGGGGTTTCTCCACGATTTCTTTTATGAATAGTTCCACGATCAAAATTAAACATTTTTTCAGGATAGAGAATATATACAATACCGAATACAATCAATGGAATGCCAACAGTAAAAACAAGTAATTTTGTCATTAGAAAAAGTCCAGAAGAGTTCCTTTCTTTACATTCTTCTCTGAATATTTTTTAGCACGCTCGATTCGCTCTTCAATTTGTTTCTTTGTGATTTCGCGCGGGAACCACGATCCCATTTTTGAAAGTGTGAATGATGCCATAGCAGCGCCGGCCCATCCTGCTTTCTCTGGATCACCATTTGTTAAATACTCTGCAAGGAATCCTCCAGCAAAAGCATCTCCACATCCTGTTGCATCAATCTTTGATGTGCGAAGACTTGGATACAAATAGAAACGCTCTTTATGATAAACTGCTGAACCTTTGGCTCCTTTTGTCAAGACAATGATTTTTGGACCGAGTTTATGGATTTCCTTGACACCATCGTAGACATTCTCTTTGTTTGATAATAGTTTGACCTCGTGGTTATTGCAGAATAAGATATCGACTTTTGTGAGAAGCTTTGCGAACTCTTGATCATATTCAGATTCGTATGTTGGCCAGAGAGTGAGAGAAAGAGTTGATCCAGGATTTGGATATTTTAAGAATTTGACTTGGTTTCTAGGATGTGCAGCAGACAAGTGAATGTGTTTAACCCCTTTGTATTGAGAGGGAAAATCTTTTTTTGCAAGTGCATCATCAACTGTAAAAATTTCACTGAATTGTTTTAGATTATGTGCCTTGTCATATTGCAATTCAAACCGGCACGATGTTTTCTGAGTGGAAACACCACTCAAATCAATTCCGCGCTCATCCAATTCCATGAGCCAGCGCTTCTTGTAATCATTTCCAATTCTTGAAACTGCTCCAGTTTTGACACCGAAAGACGAAGCTGCTGTTAAAACTCCGGCTGCAGAACCACCAGGGACAGTTTTCTGACCAATATTATCAATCTTAATAGTATCGATAGAAATGTTTCCAACTGCAATAAGATCTAATTGATCAACCATTTATCTCCCCTAAATAAAAAGTGGCGCCATAGGTTAAATAGATTATTATTGTGGCGACGCATAATGAAAAAAAGCTCATTCTTTGAAAATCTGTCCTTGGAATTTGTAAATCTTAGTCTTCTCAACATCTTTCCAAGCATCTTTTGGTAATCCAGCTTTCTCGCAAGTGTGTTCTAGGAATTGTTTCTCGTTCCAACCCCATTCAGTTGCAACTTGTGGAAGCAAGAGACCCTTGTGAGACCCCTGCTCAACAATCAATCCATCATCTCCAAGAACAATATCAAAATTATAATGAGCATAATGTTTTGCATCAAGGAATTCAGGAACTGTTAGAACTGTGATTTCAATTTTCAAATCTTTCAATTCAGGTTCAGTAACTTTTGGAAATCGAGGATCACTGGCTGCTGCGTGAATTGCACATTCTGAAACTGCTTTGATAAGCGGCTCAACTGGTTCTGGGTAGCCAATGCATCCGCGAAGATGTCCGTCTTTTGTATGAAGTGTAACAAAAACTCCGCGCTTCTCATCAAGAAGGGGAACGTGCTCTTTGAGTTTTTCTGATTTCTTTCCAGACAGATGCGCAGTTAAAGTATCGCGAGCTAATTTGAGAAGAAAATCGCCTTGAGTTTTTGTTAAATTAGTCATTCTACTCACCTAGCAGAATCTCAATCATTCTCGCAAATGCAGGTCTTGTAATTAAAAGACCAATAAGCACACCGAGAATTGTTACAATTGCGAATCCTCGAAGCGCATACAATCCGGTGAAACCAGGATATGCAAGAGGAATCATGGCTGCGATTGTTGTTGATGCTGCAATTATCACGATTTTGAAAGCTGTCTTAACACTCTTCTTTAGATTATACGACTGCTCATATTCGCCAGACAGGATTTGATCAGTAATGACAATCTGTTGATCGACAGCTGTTCCAAGAACTGCAATCATTCCTGCAATTGCCGGTAAATCAATTGACCATTTAATCATTGCTGCGAATCCAATGATGATTACTAATTCCGCAACATCCACAAATATAATTGGAAGCACAACTTTCATTTTACGGTAACGGATAAGAACAACAAGGAAGACAGCAATAATTGCTGCAAGTCCTGCGTATATTGCACCGCGAACAAATCCTGCTCCGAGTTTTGAATCAACATAATCTTGTGAAAATACTCTGAGTTCTTTTACATCTTTTGGTAAACGTCCAGCTTCTAAAACAATCTTGACTTTCTGTGCATCTTCGAATTTATTTGTTTGAACAAGCAGGTTCTTTGACTCTTCTCCGTATTTCCATGTCTCGAAAAGTGCTTGTGCAGGTGGAGCTGAATATTGAAGAGCATCATCTAAGAACATTTCAATTTTTGGTAAACATGATCCAGCTGCTGCACCGCGTGAGCATGCATATGAAGGTTCGCAATCTTCATCGGTTGTGCAAACTGTTGGAGTTTGGGGTGCCATTTCAACATAAGATTCTCGAAGTGTTCTTGCACCATCATTGTTTATTGCAAATGCAATTTGCCACAATCCTGATCGTGAATCTCGTTGTGGCTCTCCAATTGGAGGAACAATGGAATCCCCAGTGATTATGGTTTCATTCAAAACTTTGAGTTCGAATAATCCAACACTTTTGACAATATCAACAACATTTTCAGATCCTTCGCCTGCCATTTCAACTTCAACATATGTGAGTCCATTGACATCCTGAATTTTTCTGATTACAACGTTCTTCAAACCGTATGCATTCATACGAGCCATAAGAACACTGGTTGTTGTGTCAATAAGTTCGTCATCAACAATAGCTGATTCATTCGCAGGAACGGGTCGGAGCACAACTCTTGCACCGCCTTGCAAGTCAAGACCTTGCTCAAGCTTTGTGCTTTTTGTTGTCATTACATTGATGCCAATATATCCCATCTCTTGATTGCGTGGGTTTGGCTCAACAGGGGTTTTATATTGAATTCCTTCAATATCGAGTGTGACATTTTCTCCGATTTTTAATTTTGAAAATTCTGCAGCATATTCATCAAGTGTTGTTATAGTAACTCCGTTGATTGAATTAATCATTGAACCAGGTTGAAGAGTTTCAAAGAATTGTGAATCTGGTGCAACATATGCTACTGCAACTCCGTCAGGTTTGAAACTTGGAATTGCTAAAACAGCTATAACTAGGAATATTAGAAGAACCATTACTCTTGGTTGCTTTATGATGCGTTTTATTCTCGATGCCATGTTAGTATGTTAGCGTTGAGCAGCCATGTGTTAGGAATGTCTGCTAGAAGTCCTACTAATAGGATTGTTGAAATTTGTCTTAGAACAATTGAGTAGGCTCCACCAACAAGGAATAGTGCTAGAAGCACAGAGATTGTTGATGCACTCATTGTCAATCCAGTTTTGAGACCGCGGTTAATGCGCTCGAAAAGATCGCCGTCGCGTTCTCTTAATATTTTATTAGTAAGAAGGATGTTTGTGTCAACACTGTAACCAATGATCATTAGAACTGCTGCAATTGTTGCAAGGGATAAATGCATGCCAGTAAGTGCCATGAATCCAAAGATTATCAAAAGGTCGTAAGTTGTTGAAACAAGAATTGCAACTGTTGGAAGTGGCTTGCGGAAGTAGAATGCTACAACACCAGCCATGAAAAGGAATGCGAACATGAATGCCCATTTTGCTTGGTTCCAGAAAGAGCTTGCAAGCGCAGGACCGAGTACGCGGATTGAATATGTTTGTGGAGAGAGTGTGATTCCAAGTGCTGATTCAATTGCAGTTGAGATTTTTTCTTCAGCAATCTCACCACCTACAGAAACTATAATTGTTTCTTGCTGGCGCGTTGCTGGATTTGTAGTTGTTACAATATCAAGATCAGTTGTGCCGAGTTCTTCTGAGATTTTTGATTTAACTAAATCAAGATCGGTTTTCTGGGAGTGATGCACAGTTATCTGAACTCCACCTTCCAAATCAATTCCTCGTTTCAGGAATTGGCCTTCTTGAACATATGAAGATCCAATAAAGAATAAGGCAATTGCTAAAAGTGCGAGCGGAATAACAATTAGCTTGCGAAGATTCTTCCTAGTAAGTTTAAAATCTTTAATTCCCACGGCTCTTTATACTGAATAAGTAATATTTAAAGGTAAAGGGCGACATTATTTCTAGTAATGAAAAAGCACTTATTGTTGATTGGAGAGAGTCATCCCAAAGGGGAACACTTTACTAAAGTTAGTAATCACTATGTTACAGAAATAAAAGAATTTAATGGCAAAAAAGTGTGTCTTGAAATGCCAAGAACAGAACATGGGATAAAGATATGTGAAAGTATTAAAACAGCCGGGTGGAACCCAGACAAACTTCAAAAGGAATTAAAAGAGTATTTTGATAACTCTATTGTTAAAAATTTGGAACAGTTTAAAAATCACAAATTATATTTTATAAAAGTAACAGAAGAAGAGAAAGAAAAGATAAGAGAGTATGTTGCTGGGGTAGTTCAAAGAATAAGACAGGGAAGAGAAGAGCGAGGTTTAGCTATCAAAAAAACTTATATTATTTTAGAAATAGTCGGCCTTTGTCGTGTGAGGGATTTTGAATTTATTGATACATCAGGTTCATTCATTCGCTTTCTTTTTGAGATTGATGACTACTTTCGAGAAAGAATTGAAAAAGAAAAAAAGATCACCATTATAGATTGTGTTTTTAGATGGAGGAGGATCAGAAAGCAGAAAAGAATAAGGGCTGATTTAGAAAATAGAAAAAAGACGCTTTTGATTATTGCAAAATCTGCGAGAAAACGCAATTATCCAATTTACAAAAACCTGATGAAAGTTTTAGATAATAAGACAGTAGTAATAACTGGGAAAACACATGCAGAATATATATACAAAAAGTTGAAAGGAAAAAAGGAATATGTTGTTAGATTTGTAATTATTGACAAGGACGGAAAGAAGAAAGTTATTGACGAAAGATAGGTTTAAAACTTCTAAATAACATATAAAAATTGATTAATATGACAGCACTACCAATTCTTGGACTTGGATTCATAACAATTGCATGGTTAGTACAATTCTACATGGTCTCTTCAAAAAAGAAAAAGACCTTTGATGTTCGCTTTCTTGTAATCTATGCAGTTGGTGCTTTTGCCTTGGCGTATGTCGGTTTCATAGCAAAAGATATGATTTCAGGCGGATTGTATTTAGTCATTGGCCTTATGGCGCTTGTGATTGGATACTACACAAAATAAATTTTTAACAAAAATATATAAGGAACATAAATCTGTTATTATTTCTAGTTCTAAGGAGAAAAAATGGGAATAAAAGGCAGAGACATAATTACAACGCACAGCTTAAGTAAAGAGGATATTGAATATATTCTATCAAGCTCTGAAAAAATGCAGAAACTTCTTGAAGATGGAAAATCTCATGAACTTTTGCGCGGGAAAATTCTTGCAACACTTTTCTTTGAGCCTTCAACTCGAACACGATTGAGTTTTGAAAGTGCAATGAATCGTCTTGGAGGATCTGTTATTGGTTTCTCAGAAGCAAGTAATACTTCTGTGAAAAAAGGTGAGACTCTTGCAGATACAATTAGAACTGTTGATCAATACTGTGATGTAATCGCAATGCGCCACCCTATTGAAGGATCCGCTGAATTAGCAGCACAGTTTGCTAAAGCTCCAATAATTAATGGAGGAGACGGTGCTCATGCACATCCAACCCAAACTTTGCTGGATCTTTATACAATCAAAAAGGAAATGGGGAAAATCGAAGGATTAAAAATCGCTTTAACTGGTGATTTGAAATACAGCAGAACTGCACATTCACTTTCTTATTCTCTTGCAATGCTCGGTGCTGAACTTGTTTTCGCAAGCCCAGAGCAGTTGAAAATGACTGAAGATTTCACTTCAGATTTGAAACGCGATTTCGGAGTAAATATTGAAGAGAAGACTCAGCTTGAAGATGTTATTTCAGATGTTGATGTTTTGTATGTGACTCGAATTCAAGGAGAGCGATTTCCAGAACCTGCAGAGTATGAAAAAGTTAAAGGACTTTTCAAAGTTGATCTTGAACTTTTGAAAAAAGCAAAAGAAGATATGATGATTATGCATCCATTACCAAGAGTTGATGAAATCCACCCATCTGTTGATAAGACAAAGCATGCGCGGTACTTTGAGCAGGCATTTTATGGAATCCCAACAAGAATGGCATTAATTGCCGGAGTTCTGGGGGTGGAAGTATGAGCCCAGATAAAGAATTAAAAATTGAAAAAATCAGCAAAGGAACTGTGATTGATCATTTACCTGCAGGAACTTCACCAATGGTTCTGCGAATTTTGGGAATTGATAAAAAATGGGAAAATGCTGTTTCTGTTGCAATGAATGTACCAAGCCACGGTGGTGACAAGAAAGATATTGTAAAAGTAGAAGACAGAATTCTTGAGAAAGAAGAAACAGATAAACTTAGTATGATTGCGAATAATGCTACAATTAATATTATAGAAAATTATGCAGTGAAGGAGAAGCATCATGTTTCTCCGCCAGAGTTCTTAGAAGGAGTTCTTGAATGCAAAAATCCGAAGTGTGTCACTAATGGCAAAGAGCCAGTTTTGACATGCTTTGCAGTTGAGAACACAGAGCCATTGACATTGCGTTGCAAGTACTGCGGGCGCATAATGGATAAGGAGCTTATTGAAGAACAACTCTAATGATGCCAAGATCTCATTTGCTGTTTGGATTCTTAGCAGGAGCAGTTGTATCTCTTTTTGTTCAAGACATTACACTATTGCATGTTCTTGCTGCTGGCGTACTGGCGGTGCTTATTGATCTTGACCACTTTGCTTGCCACATTTTCAAAACAAAAGATTTGCATGTTACAAATATGTGGAAGCGGTGTTTTAATGATCATTACAAAGATCACAAAGAAGATCCGCATTACAAAAGTCGGTTTGTGCATTATTGGCCAGGTATTATAATAATTTCAGTTCTTTTCGCTCCGCTTTTCTGGTGGCGCGTGGATATTGCAGCAATTGCTTATGCTGGTTATTACAGTCACATACTTTCTGACAACTTAACAAAATTGAAATTCTATGGAAATTTGCCACCATTCACTTTCGAAGTGCGGAAATTACTTTATCCTGTATATATTGATGAATTGCTTTTTGATGTGTTTGTATTTGCTATGACACTGATACTGCTATTGAAAGGTGGTTTGTTATGATACCGCTTTGGTTCTTGCTTTCACTTGGAAGTGCGATTTGCATTGGGATTATGGATATTATAGCAAAGCATGTTCTAAAAGAAGATGACCCATATATTGTTGTTCTGGGCAGAATGCTTTTTGCAGCACCTTTGCTTTTGCCAATACTTTTGATTTCAGGAATTCCAAAATTTGGACCAGGTTTTTGGAGTTCGTTAATTATTCTTACTCCACTTGAAATTCTTGCAGCAATTCTTTTTATGAAAGGGCTTTCCAAATCCCCAATTGCTTTGACTGTGCCGTTTCTCGCGTTCACTCCGGCTTTCATGATTCTTACTGGATTTGTTATTCTTGGAGAAACCCTTACGTTGTATGGGATAAGCGGGATTCTGCTTATTGTTTTGGGGACATACATTCTTAATATCAAAAACTGGCGGAAAGGAATTCTTGCCCCATTCAAAGCAATTAAAGATGAAATTGGATCAGTGTATCTTTTAGGGGTAGCTGTGATTTTTTCAATAACATCGGTTCTTGGGAAAAAAGCTGTAGTAGCATCAAGCCCATTATTCTTTGCAGGTTTTTATATTCCGCTCCTTGCATTACTGATGTTCCCGATTGCAATAAAAAAATCCAGTAATATAAAAAAACTTTTCAAAAAGCCAGGACTATTGGTTATTATGGGCGTGCTGCTTGCTTTAACTGCAGTTTTGCATTTCACAGCAATTAGTATGGTTGATGCTGCATACATGATTTCTGTTAAAAGAACAAGTATCCTGCTCTCAACTGTTCTGGCTTATTTTATTTTCAAAGAAGATCATATTACTGAGCATCTGATTGGCGCTGGTTTGATGTTAGCTGGGGTTGTTATAATCACATTACTTGGTTAGATATTTAACTAACCAAACCAAATAGATTTTATGAAAAAAATAATTATCACTTTGATATTGTTAGCTATTATACTTAGCAGTGGTTGTCTTGGAGAAACTTTTGTATTAAAGAATTATGCGAGCGAGAACGATATGACAACTGATAGCGCTTTTTGCAAGAAGGTTCCAGGAACTTCATTTGAATTAACTAAAAACATTGCTGGAATATATTCTGGAATTTCTATTGGTGTGTATATGAAACTGCAAGAAGAGAGTGTTAATTGTGATATTGAAGAATTTTATGGAGAGAAATCAATTGGAATTAATAATGCGCAACTGCGTTCAATAACTTGCCAAGACAATGGGGAAAATTATTTGATTCTGAGTTTTAACACAGAATATGAAGCAGCTTTGAAACCAAACACCGTGAGATATGATATAACTTGCACAGGTGAAACATCTGGATTAACTGCATCAACAAGTCAGACATTGAATTTTATTTACAAATAACTATTACCAAATTTCAATTGACCTGCTTCGCGAAGCGAATGCAGGGCGGATGGCCTCTGAATCCTTTCAGAGTGTGAGGTTAACCTCACACCACTATGCCGCAGCATAACTGTTAATATTTTTGGCTAATTCTTGCGCTCATGCAATTTCATATTAAAAATTAATCTCTTAAAACAAGCTCGTAATAATTATGCATAGTAAGAATAGGATGAAAACCAAATTTAGTAAAGAGACGAATAGAACCACCTTCTTTTATCCAATCACTACCTTCAATAACAGTTATACTAATTACAGCTAACTTTGAATATTGGTGTTGACAGTATTTTACTAAATTCTCAAGGAAAAAGTAGCCGACACCTTTTCTTCTTTCTTTGGATTTGACAAAAAAATAAGATATTTCAACCCCACACTCGTCATTATCAACTGCAAGCACTGCAACTGCAAGAATCTCTTTTTCTTTATTTTCAATAAAACATTGAATGCCAACAGGACTTGCCTGCGTATTTCTTAAATGCGGAGCTGTTTGTATGAGCTGCGTGTATTCTCTTGAAAAATCAGAGATTCGTGAATAAGAAGAAGGAGAATTAGCTAATTTAAGAAACATACCCTTTTTTTCACAAATTATTTTATCTTTTGACATTAGATAGTGATTTGTTTAAAGAGAATAAATAGTTTTAGTTTTTCCGCTCGTGCAATCGCATATGCCCTTTCTGTATTCCTTCTGTTGTAATTGCTTTCAGAGCTGCGAAGTTTTGCGCCAATCCTGCTGCAGCCATTACCTGAGCAAGTTCTTGTGAAGTTTGCGCACCAATAATTTTTTGATTCACTCGCGCCTGTGGAAGTTTTGTTGAGCCGCCAACAGTTGCAACAGCAAGTGGAAGCTCAATGCTTGCAAGTAAATCACCATGATTTAATATTTGATATTTTGTAAGAGGATTATATCCTTCGCCGCGCCCGGCAAAAGCGTGAGCCCCTGCCTCAACTGCGCGCCAATCATTTCCAGTTGCTACGCAAATTGCTGAGATTGCATTCATAATTCCTTTGTTATGTGTTGCTGCGCGATAAGAATCTGCTTCAGCAGCTAATTGACCCTTGTGAATAAGATCAATTGTATCATCTCCAAGAAGATCTCTACTGAATGTGCATTCTGCACGTACAAGTCTACGATCTGCCATATTAGAAATAATCTTAAGAACTGCTTTCCCCCCGATTTCATCAGTAATTAATGGCGCAATTGCTTCAACCATGGTATTTACTGCATTTGCACCCATTGCATCGCGACAATCAACATAAAGATGTATGCGAATATGATTATCATTAATAATTTTCACATCCAAATCTTTTGCACCACCTCCGCGTTCAATCATCATTGGATCTTTTGAATTTGCAACAGAAAGTAACTCTTCTTTTTTTGCTAAAATGTGTTGCACTACATTTGGGTGCTTGCTATCGAAAACGTGAATCTGCCCAATCATCACTGGATCATCAGCTGATGTAGTGAACCCACCACACTCTCGAGCGAGTTTCGCAGCATTTGAAGCAGCTGCAACAACTGATGGCTCCTCTAAAACCATTGGAATCAAATAATCTTTATCATTAATTTGGAAATTCACTGCAATTCCAATTGGAAGTGAATAATTCCCTATAACATTCTCAATTATTTTGTCAGATGTGTTCTGATCAGGGCTAGATTTCAATAAATTGATTTCTTCATCAGATAAATCTGCGAATTCTTTAACAAATTCAAGTCGCTCTTCAATTGAGCGCTCATAAAATTTGGAAACTCGTGAAGTCCGCCTGGCCGCGGACGATGGCCGAGGGCATTCGCTCGTTTTACTCGCGAAGCCCTGATTAGAAATTGGTTCACTGTTCATCTAATAACCTGAATTTATATCCATACGAAATTGCACCAGCTTTTCCGTCCTCAACAATCTTTCTGAAGCATACTTTAACTTTTTTTCCTATTTCAATTTCTTCTGGATCGCAATCTACAATTTGCGAAGTGATTCGTGGACCATCATTAAGACAAATTATAGCAACAACATAAGGAACTAAGTTATCGAAACCAGGAGGCGCCGCCCTAATTACAGAGTAGGTAATAACCTTACCTTCTCCTTTCAAATCAAATCGCTCAAATTCTGATGATCCGCATTTTTTGCAAATACTTCTTGGAGGGAAATTAATCCAATCGCAACCTTTGCATTTATTTCCAATGCAATTATA
>Ga0187827_10001105_pt1 | contig 40565 bp, 45 predicted proteins | sample ETNtaG_39_FD_167969 | JGI IMG/M metagenome (GOLD analysis project Ga0187827, IMG submission 167969) | Marine microbial and viral communities from oxygen minimum zone, Eastern Pacific Ocean - ETNP2014_SV_150_PacBio MetaG (Illumina Assembly) | ecosystem: Environmental > Aquatic > Marine > Hypoxic...
CAGGGCCTCAAGCTCCTTTTTTAATACTAAATAATTATAAATCTCCCCATTATAAGTTATCCAAACACTCTCATCTTCATTATGAATGGGCTGGTGTCCACTAGCTAAATCTATAATGCTTAATCTTCTATGACCCAATGAAATCGAACCATCAATAAAATAACCAGAATCATCAGGTCCTCTATGAGCTATAGTATAACACATATCCCGTAATAATTTCTTGTTATCAATTCCTACAAATCCAGCAATGCCACACATTTTTTTTTTACATCACTTATCCGGTATTTTCAATTTGGCTAAGAATTTTCGCAATCTTATCCATATACTTTTTATGAGAAAATTTCTCTTCGGCATATGCTCGTGCATTTAGAGCACGGATATTACTTTCTGTTTTGTTCTTTAAAACAAAGTTTATTTGTGATGCAAAACTTTTTGGAGTAGGTTTGGCAAAGAAAACTAATTTCTCGTTCACTATTTGTCGATACTGCGGAACATCAGAAGCTACTATTGGTTTTCCTTGAAAAAGGTAAATAAGAAGTTTTAATGTTGCATTAACTCCTCCAGAATCATAGGCAGTAAGTAATACATCAGCTTCGGAATAGTAAGAAAATATTTCGTTAAATGGAACAGGCCCGGTGAATATTACTTTACTCTTTATTCCTAGGTCTTCAGCAAGTTTAATATAATTTTTTGTAACAGGACCTACCAATACCATCTTAACATCGCTTTCAGATAAATATTTTATGCAATTTAAGTATGTATCAATACCTTGCTGCGGGGAAAATGCACCAGTATAAAGTAGTATTTTATCTTCTAATTTTATACCATGTTTTTTTCTCAAATTAATAAAAGAAGATGGCCGCTCTAATAATTTAGGAATGGTATCATAAAGTAGAACACATTCTTTTCCTGAATCTTTGCTCACTCTGTCTGCTACTAAATCCCAATTAGCAATAATAACTTTTGCAGAATTGTAGTTCTTTTTCTCTAGATTAATAAAAAACCGTTCTATTACTGGATTAGAAAGGGCTAATTTTATCAACCAAGAAATAAAGGAGGTACTAAAAAGTTTCTTATTTGAATACAATCTTATCACGCCTAAAGTGTCCTCTACAACATCAACTATTATCGGTATTCCGGTCTTTTCTGTGATTTTTCTACCTATCCATCTTCCCATGGGGGTTTTGCAGACTATACAGCTATAATCCGTTTTATTCACCATTTTCAAAGCTGTTAGGTACAACAACAAATCAGTTACTCCTCGTTTGATAGGCATTTTAGCTTCTAATGGGGGTTTAAAAGGTGATTTAACCCGTATGATATTTACATTTGGAATCTCAATATCTTGTCCAACAGGGTATGTCAAGATGTCAACTTTGTGATCAAGTTGAGCCATTGCAGTTATAATATTCTTAGTACGTATACAGGCGCCTCTTTCGTGAAAAAAGGGTATGGGAGCGATACAAAGTATTTTCATTTATATCAATTCATTCGTTTGCTGTAACGTAAAATAGCTTTAGTAGTGGTAAATATGTTTTTATTCTCAAACTTTTTTAATAATAGATTCCAAGGAGTATCACAGGATGCCCAACATGGAGGATGATTGTTACACCGTATCTGTTTTCTCTCAGAATAGAATTTTTTTCCAAACCAAACTTCTTTTATAGATTTATTTTTTATATTTCCTACGGTTTTTCCTGTCCATTCACAAGGATTTACATTTCCATATGGGTCAACTCGCAAAATAATTGACGGGGTGTAGCAAGTTTGTTCATACACAAAGGAAGTATCAACAAAAAAATCAGGTATTCTCTCGTAATATTCCTTAGGCTCTTTGAATAAATGCCCGTATTTGTTATAAATCCTTGTTAGAGAATCCTTAAATTTAGCAATATCAATCGGATTTAAGGTGTCATCTTTTGTATACAAAAAATTGCCATCATTTGAATCAAATTCAGTGTTTTTTCCAGTACTATTATGGAAAGGAGCTAACGATACTGCACTAATTCCTTTTGTCTTAGCATAATCAAGCACTTCATCAAGGTCATTTATATTTGCGCTTGTAATGGTTATACTGAGAGCTATTTGAGGATACTTTCCCTTTCGATTATTAATTATATATTCTAAACCACTTTTAATTTGATCTATCCAGTCTACCCCTCTAATATCTTTGTAAATTTCCCTTTTCATAGTATCAAGGGAAATAGCTAAGGTAGTAATTGGAGAATCTAATATCCTATCTGCATTCTTCAATAAAAGAGATCCATTTGTATTAACATGTATGTGGGTAGCACCTTTTTTTTTCGAATAATCAATTAATTTAAATAAATTGTCTTGCAAAAATGGTTCACCACCAGTAAAAGTGAATGACACAGCACCTAAATCCATAGCTTCATCAATTAGTTCCATATATCGTTCCAAAGATATCTCTTCTTTTGTTTTATCCTCCTTTACAGTCCATCTTTGACAGTATTTACATCTTGAGTTACATTGATAGCTTAAGTTAAATTTCACTTTTAATGGGCCAAATTTAGGATGATAATTCTTGGGTATACAAAAATGAAGGCTATATCCTTGTTTAATTATATTGATAACAGTTCTTAATTTCATTATTTGAAGGTATATCTGTCAAGTTTAAATCTTTATCGTAAATCTAAAATAAGTATTTTTTTCCCGAAAAAAAGATATAACATTCATTAGGCATGCTAATTTAATGAAACTCAGAAAGCTTACTGCAATTTTCGTTACATTAATCCTAATTGCAATTTTATTATTACAGATTAGAGTTAAAGATATCAATGAAATCTTTAGTAATTCAGACCCATTATTTATTGTAGCTACAATACCCGTATACCTTCTTTTATACCTTTTTAGATCTATCAGATTTTATTCAATGCTTTCCTTTGATGGTGGGTTGGATAATATGTTTTCTATAGTTTGTATTCACAATCTTGCTAATGCTATAATGCCTGCTAGAACGGGTGAACTATCGTTTGTGTATTTATCTAAAAGGAGCGGAATTTCTACAGGAAAAGGATTGGCAACATTAATTGTCTCTCGTGGTTTTGATTTTCTCGCAATATCCCTTTTATTTGTTGTGGTTCTCCTCAATGCATCTCTTCCACCTCCATTTACTTCACTGGGGTTAGTGGGGGGTATCACAATTTTCATCGCATTTGGATTTCTTTTGGGATTCATAAAATTTGGAAATTCATTAGCTACTATTGTTTTAAAACTCAGGAATAAAATAGATTTTCATCCTTTCCGATGGTGCCTTTCGAAGATTATTGAAACATTAGAAAGTGCAAGTGTTGTAAAAACAACTAGGGAGATTTTTATAGCGGCTTTCTGTTCTTTGGGAATATGGTTATGTATGATTTTGATTAATTACCTCCTTTTTTTAGCTTTTGGAATCAAGTTAGAATTAGTTGAATTGGTGGTACTGGTTGGGGCAGCGACGATTCTTCCGATTATATTTTTTTATGGTTTGGGAGGATTCGGCACTATCGAAGTTGCATATGCTTCAGTCCTAATTCTCTTTGGATTTCCTAAAGGAATTGCAATATTAGCTAGTTTTGGTGTGCATATCGTTACTTTTCTTTATATCCTTATCTTTGGGGCATATGGATCCTGGAGGCTAAATATATCCAATTTCCTTGGTGATTAGAAATGTTATTTATTGGCTTCCATATCAAAGAACAACGCAAAAAGTAGAAACTGTAATCCGGTTATTATTAAAAGGGCTGCAAGAACTGCAGTGGATCCCGCTATTGCTCCTCCAATTATCTTTGACCATAACAAAAATAGACCAATTCCCACACCAAGAGGAAGAATAATTATTCCAAATAGATAAAATAGTACTAAAGGATGAAAATCTCGTAGAATATATTTCTCTTTAAGTCTCCAGAAAAAAAGTCGCGTTAGATGAGGAGCAACTTTCCATATGTATCTTCCTACTCTTATTTGAGATTGACGCTCTCCCCTGATATAAATAGCTCTTCTTGGAATATCTTTAACTTTGATATTGAATATATTCAATCGAGCTAAAAAATCTGCATTATATCCATATCCCCTCCATGCTTGGTCCCAATCTACTGATTTAAGAGCTTTTTTAGAAATTGCAGTGTAACCATCGTTAGAATCAAATATTTTCCAGTATCCTGTAGATAATTTTGAGAGTAATGATAACATTGAATTACCAATCAATCTATGTGATGGCATTTCTTTAAGGGAAGGTGTTAAAAACCTGTTACCCTTAGTGTAATCTGCATCTCCTTTTATTATTGGTTCTAAAAAATTTGCCATTTCTTTTAAATCCATTTGGTTATCCCCTCCAACAACTACAGCAATATCGGCTTCTTCAGAAATTGCAATTTTATAGCCGGTGATAATTGCTGCGCCTATGCCTTTATTGTCAGTGTGTTGTACTAAATTTATCTTATTATTTTGAATTTTACCAACAATTTCTGCAGTTTTATCTGTACTTCCATCGTCTATCAGTACTATTTTATCAACAAAATCTGGGACACCAGATAAAGTATCAACAATTAATTTCTCTTCGTTATATGCAGGAATAATTAGAAATATTTTATTTTCCTTATACATTTGATTGTCTCCACAAATTCATCATTCTTAAATACTCTTTTTTTATCTGAAAAATTATTTAGAATAGATTCTACGTAAACTTCCATGCTTTCTTATACCTTTTGTCTACAGAGTTATTTTTTTTTCTTAATATGGGCGTATTAACATTTTATGGCGATTCTTTATCCAGTGACGTTTTGTATTTTTTCCTGATTTTATAACACGGTTCCTCTTCATCCGATAATTCCATCAGCCCTACAATATTGTTTTATGCTATTTCAATTTTAGAAGATTTATTCACCACTAAAGGTGACTATTAAGATAAATCCCCTTTATAGGGGATAATTTAAAACCAAAAACATATAAAACTCATACATTCAAGGGATATGGAGTGAGGACACGTTGAAAATTCTACTTATTGGCGTAGGGGGTTTTGGAAAGAACCACTTAAGGGTTTGGAATGAACTAAATCAAGATCTTTATGTAGCAGATTTAAGTCATCAATCTCTTGATAAATGCAAAATCTACAATATTAATAAATCAAAAATTTCTACAAATTTCCATGATTTCTTGGATAAAGTTGATGCTGTTGATATTGTAACTCCCACAGATTTTCATTACGATATTTGTAAAGAATGCCTTGTAGCTGGAAAAGATGTCTTCGTTGAGAAACCAATTACTATGTATTCACATGAGGCAAGGAGACTAATAGAACTTTCAGATGAATATAATCGGATTCTACAAGTGGGGCATATATTTAGGTATAATCCTGCTTCCAAGTACATTAAGAATCAAATAGATAACGGAGCCCTGGGGAAAATTAGGTACCTATTTGGTCATTATATGGGATTTAAAAGAGCTAGAACTGATGTTGGAGTAACTCAGACTGATTCCATCCATTTTTTTGATTTATTTAATTTTTTTCTAGGTAAAAAGCCAACAGCCGTGACAGCTGTTACAAAGGATTATTTAGGAAGGGGGATGGATGATACATCCGTTGTTTTATTGGACTATGGGAAAGAAATGGCCCAAGTAGAATCAGGATATTTTCCTCCAGGCAATTGGAGGGATATAGTTATTATGGGAGATAAGGCTAGTATAGTTTCTAACATTGTCAAACAAGACGTTGCACTTTATAATAATCATCATAAATTGGAAAATAATATTTGGACTGCAATAGACGAAGGTGTTGTTCGTCCAAAGATAATCACTAAAGAGCCCCTATATCAAGAACTTCGTACATTTTTAGATTCTGTAAAAACCAGGAACAAACCTTCTGCGGATGGAGAAAGTGGATTCCAAACCTTGAAAATAGTAGAAGCTGCATATCAGTCCTCGAAAAAAGGAAAGAAAGTTAGCATAGATTGGTAGAAAGGGATGTAAAAATGGCCAATTATAAAATTTTCAAGAACGTTAAGTTAGGCAAAAATTCCATTGTTGAAGATTATTCAATTCTTGGAAAGCCCCCTATTGGATTTCAAGATGGAGAATTAATAACCTCTCTTGGAGATAACACGACTATCCGATCAAATACAGTAGTTTATGCAGGAAATAGAGTAAACAATAATTTCCAGACTGGACATGGAGCTTTAATCCGTGAAAAAAATTCCATTGATGCAGACGTAACTTTCGGGAGCCATTCGATTTTGGAGGGATATTGCAAAGTTGGTCGAGGGGTGGTTGTTCACTCAAATTGTTTCATTGGTGAGCATACACAAATCAAGCAAGGAGCTTGGATTGGTCCAGGGTGTGTAACATTGTTAACTCCACATCCTCGATGTAAAAATAAAAGTAAATGTAGTAAGGGCCCTACTATCGGTAGATTTTCAGTTATAGGTGCTGGGTCAACTGTGTTACCCGGAGTTAAAGTAGGGAATAACTCCCTAATTGGGGCCGGGTCTCTCGTCACAAAAAATATCCCTGCAAAAGTTCTTGCATATGGATCTCCTGCAGAGGTAATCAAGAGTACAAAAGAAATAAAGTGTCAAGTTGGATTAAAATATGAGAGAGATGATTTTTGAATGAACATTCCTTTGTCAAGACCTTATATGGACCAACAAAGTAAAAAAAATGTTCTAAAGGTTCTGGATTCTGGACGGTATATATTAGGAGATAATTGTAAACTCTTTGAGGAAGAATTTGCAAATTATATTGGCACAAAATATGCAATTTTAACAAATTCAGGAACGTCTGCTATCTTCCTATCACTTATGGCTTTAAACATTGGTAAAGGAGACGAGGTTATTGTACCTTCTCATACGGCCTTTCCAACTGTTGAGCCTATTTTTTATACTGGTGCGAAACCAGTCTTCGTTGATATAGATGAGAGTACTTATACACTGTCTCCAGAAGAAATTAGGAAGAATATAACAGATAAAACTAAGGCAATTCTGCCAGTTCATTTGTATGGCCATCCAGCAAAAATGGATTCTATAAAAAAAATTGCTAAAGAAAATGATTTATCTATTTTAGAGGACTGTTGTCAGGCTCATGGCGCTTTGTTCAAAGGTAAAAAAGTTGGATCTATCGGAGATGTTGGATGCTTCTCTTTTTACCCTTCAAAAAATATGACTGTTGGCGGAGATGGGGGTATTTTATCCACTAATAGTTCTAAAATAGCAGAAACCGTAAAAATGCTTAGGAATCATGGTAGAAAAGAGAAATATAAGCATGAAGTAATGGGGCTTAATTTAAGATTTAACGAGATTCAGGCAGTAGTTGGTAGAATTCAACTAAAAAAACTAGACGAATTTAATAATAAAAGAAGAGAGATTGCCAAATTATATTCTGAGTGTCTTAAAAGTTTACCCATAGTAACTCCCAAGGAAAAAAAATGGGGGCAGTCCGCATTTCATTTGTATGTTATAAGAATTAAGGAGCGAACCCTGCTTCAGGCAAATTTGAAAAATCATGGCATTTCTACAGGTATCCATTATCCCATCCCATGTCATATGCAACCTGCAGTTAACAAGGTGATGAAAACTCCTAATTTAATTACAACTGAAAAAATAGTAGACGAAATAGTTTCTTTGCCAATATTTCCTGAATTGAAGAGAAAAGAGATAATTTATGTGTGTAATAAAATCAGCAATTATTTTAATTGATAATCAATATGTAAGTTTGTGTTTCTCAAGTTCTTTGTTTGCATTTCTTAGTTTATCTTTCACATTACAGGATGGTTGGGCATTAACCCACTCTGTTAGTTCTTGCATTCCTTCCTTAATATTTGATGTAGGATTATAACCAAGTCTTCTTAGCTTTGTTATATCAGCTGAGCAATGTTTTATATCTCCCTCGCGGTACTTGTTAGTGATTTTAGGTTCAGTTTTCTTCCCATAAAGCCCAATCATTAAATCAGCTATTTTCCGAATCGTAATTGGTTCTCCTGTTCCAACATTGTAGGACTCATAATTGGCTTTTGATTTTTTCATAACAAGACTGTTCGCTGCTACAATATCATACACTGAAACAAAGTCCCTACTTTGCATGCCATCCTCAAAAATTAATGGCGGCTTATTGTTTCTAATCCGGCATGAAAAAATAGCGCAAACACCAGTATAGGGATTCGATAGGGCCTGTCTAGGTCCATAAGCGTTAAAATATCGTAAGGCAACAGTTGGTATGCCATAAGCCTTGCCAATAGTAAGGCACATTTCCTCTTGATCCTTTTTTGTAATTGCGTATATTGATGTGGAATGTAGCGGCTTTGTTTCATCTGTTGGCAAAGGTTTTGCAGTCTTACCACATTTTGGGCAACACATATCCCATTGTTTATTTTTCAATTGTTTCTCTGGGCGAGATAGAGGGTATACTATCCCACATTCATCGCAATTATATTTCCCCTCACCGTAAATACTCATTGAAGAAGCAACTATTAGTTTTTTTACATTGTGTGTGTCATTCACTAATATATCTAGGAGATTTGCTGTTCCTAAAGTATTAACATTAACATATTTTTGGATTTGATACATACTTTGCCCAACGCCTACTGCAGCTGCTTCATGAAATACAACGTCTGCATCGTTTAGAGCGCTAGAAAGGGCATCCCTATCAAGGATATCTTCATAGATATAGTTGGCTTTGAGGCTTGTATATGATGGTTTTTTCCCTATATGTACCTGAGGATCTAAATTGTCATAAACAAATACTTTGTGCCCTTGTTTTATGAGATCATCTACTAAATGCGATCCAATAAACCCTGCACCCCCAGTTACCAATATTTTTTTTCTCATTCTATTTTTCCTTTACTTGATTTTATAAATAAAAACATAATCCCATTTATCTGTATAAACAAGTTCAAAATGTTTCAGTCCCACACCTAATCCATTATTAAAGGGTAATAATTTAACAAGTAACTTCTCACTCCATTCAGGATGGAATTCTCCTTGATTATCTACTTGGATTAATACCCATATTAGATAACTTTCACCCCTATCGAGTATATAATATGTCGTTATTTTATTCTCATAAAAAATTTCTTTTAGTCTTGCTTTATCGTCTTCTAATATCCCACTTTTTGGCAATTGAAAGTTTCCAATATAAAGTTCACCATCTACACTTTTCTCAATATTAGGATTATCCGGATCTCTCGAAGCTATTCTATTTATCGCACTACTCTTCCCAAATTCTTCATAACTAACTACCATATAAGTCGGCACATTTTCATAATCTACAAATCGTTTTATATGTGCCATAGCTTCATCCTCAGGGGAAGTAAACATGTTTGCTAGTACAATATTCCTTCCCACATTTCCCCCACCATCTGCAATTGTATAACGATTAGATACTGCTTGGAAGTAGTATCCATAATCCCACCAGAAATATATTACTGAATCTTCAGGTGTATTCTCTTTAGTCCAAATTAAGGCATCAGACCAAGGCTTAGGAATATCATTTTTATGAGTACCCATATTTGTTACTGAAAGATTAAGGGTGGACATAGTAACACCAAAAAGGACTATTGTTAAAATAAAATACATAATCCAGACATTTGTGAGTTTTCTTTCTTTACTGTATTTTTCTTTTTCATTTTTTAATTTTCCAATATCTAACTTACATCTGTCCATTTTTTCTTTCAATATTTCGTATAGATATATGAATGTGACTCCAGCAATCAATGAAGCAGATGGAGCTAGGAAGAATAATAATCGCTTTCCTTGGAGAGCTGCAATAAATCCACTTGAGATCCAGACAATAGCAAATATGTAGGAAAATTCAATCTTCTTTTTTAATTTATAGAGTAATAATAAAACACCTAAGGGGATAATTGGAAGGATGAGTTGTAGATTAAAATAAAAGTCGCCGTTCATTATTTTTTGTGCTATTGTTTCTCCGGATCCAAAAAAATTGCTAGGTTGGGATTCAGCAACAGTTGACATATAAAATGCCTGTTGCACATCTTTTCCTAATGTAATCATGCTACTTATCGCTGTTATATAGTTCTTAATTAAGTCCCCTCTTCCACTTATTAAAAATAAACCTAAAATAAGTAGAAATAATGCCGATAAAATAATTCCTAAATGAATCTTCTTACCATATCGAGTCCTTAACATATCTGAAATTAAAAGGGAAAATAAAATAGCTAAAGAAACGGCTATTGGAGCAATTACTGGAAGGCTGTGCAAAAAATAATCAAAAGGATACTTATCTGGTTGTAGAATTTTCATCACAATTGGTCCGACTATTCCAACAATTAGTAGGACCTTCAGAATTTCTCGATCCAACTTAAAAATAGAGTAAATTATTATCGATAAAGTTATAACAAAAATAATATAGGCACCGCCACTCCAATTAGCATAGCCTATACCATAGAATATCCCACTTAATATTGGATAAACAAGAGATTTAGGGTTCTGAATAAAATTCCCTTTTTTGTAGCCTTTAATAAAGAAATATAATGACAAAAAAACAAAAAGTCCATAGATGACCTCTTTATCTATAGTACCGGCATAAACCCTTGTTAAATTTAAAGGAATAAACGAATAAATTATAGCTGAAAAAAAACCTATTCTTTTCCCATATAGTTCTTTAACAGATAAATATAGGAATATAGCTGCTAATCCGCCTCCAAAAATTGCTGGGAAAAATAATGCCCAACTCATTAATTTAATTCCGAATGGCTGAACTAATTTATAGGTATATGCAAAGAGATAAGGTAACACCAATGTATCCTGTGTCCACGGTTTTCTGCCTTCAGGATAATAGGCTAAAGGATAAATTTCTGGAATCCCACCATCATCTAAAATATATTGTGACATTCTATATTGGAAATACGCGTCCGGATCGGACAGCGCAGATCCATGGGGTAAGTAAACTACACTGAATCCAATTAGGAAAATAGTTAGAAGTAAAATAGATGTTTTAAATTTAACCATTTTTTTGTAATAGTCATTATCAGTCACTTTGTTCCCCATCTAACGGCAATTTTATTTTAACTTAAACTTTTCGTTTGACAACTTTTATAATCAGTCAATAAAATATTTTTTTTATAGAATTATTTTCTATTACTATCCATATCTAAATCAGTGTTTTGATGAATTCATATTTGTTGGTTTTTTTTTTTACTAATTATGCAATTGTCTGTATGTGTAGACGGAAATTTCTTTGTTACTTTTTGCAGGAATTATTTTGATGATAAGTTTAAAGATATTTTTATGGAGGTATACCTAGAACGATCTCATAATTTAGAAAAGAATCTCAGAACCATTTTAAGGAACATATCTTGGAGAAAAATTATTGGTCCAAATGAAAAGGTCCTTATTAAACCTAATTTCTGTACGCATCATCTTGAAAATGGTGTAACAACTAACATAGACCTTCTAAAAAGTCTAGTTGACATTGTATCCAAACGAACCTCTAATGTGGTGATTGGAGAAACCCACTCAGTCGGTAAAAAGTTTGAGAAGCTAATTGAAAGCTTTGATGTTGGATGTGATTTTATTAATTTATCAAATGTCGATTCCTACTGTCATACTGGAGTTAGCGGTACCTACAATCTTCCAATGTTAGCATCAGAATCAAAAATTATTAACGTTCCAGTTCTTAAGACACATACTTTAACAGGGGTAACTATGGGTATTAAGAATATTTTTGGTTTAATTCAAGACAAAAATAAATCTAAGTATCATTATAAGATCCATGAGGTACTTGTAGACTTAGTGAAAGCAATACCTCCCGATATAAACATTCTAGATGCTTCAAATTGTCATTCAGATATCGAATTACTTCTTGCATCTCGTGATGTTGTTTCGCTAGATATAGCAGGTTGTAATTTGTTAGGTTTAGATCCGTTGTCCATAAAACATATCGCGCTTCTTTCTAACATTGATAATAAAGTAGAAATCCAGGGAGACTCCTACGAAGACCTTAAATTACATGCAAAAATCCCAATTCCTGATAGAGTAGAGAAAATTGCAATGTATCTTCAAGGGAATGTATTAACAAGAAAAATACTCGGATTACCGGGAGTTTATTATACTGCTAAAAAAATAAAAAAAAGACTTTAGTCAAACAATTTTATAATTGGGGGGGAAATACTTTTGTGCTTGTTTTTTACAATTTTTGATGAAATATCTTTCACAAATTCTTCATCAATATTAAATTTATTTGAGATATCTGCAATTGTTTTTTTTCCATTTATAAAATTGTATAGTATAGTATCAAGAGTTATATAACTAGCCCCTAAATCCTCTTCATCTGTTTGACCTCCCCAAAGTCCAGCAGAAGGGGGCTTGTTTATTATTCCCTCGTCCAATTCGATAAATTGAGCAAGTTGTTTGACCTGGGTCTTATACAAATCACCTATAGGCAGAATATCGACCCCCCCATCACCATGCTTAGTAAAGTATCCAAGGAGTATCTCAGTTTTATTTCCAGTACCTAGTACTAGTTTATCATCTAAATTAGATGATATATAGTTTATAATCATCCTAACTCTAGCTTTCACATTCCCCCAGGCAATTTTTTGTTTTTCACTTGGCTTTTCTATTCTAGGATAACAATTCTTTAAACTATCAAGAGCTGAATTGATAGGTACAATCTCATATGTTATACCTAGACTTTCTGCTAACTGTTGTGCATCAATGAGATCACGTTCAAGGTTTGAACCCTCTTCAGGTAAAATCAAGGCACTAAGCTTATCTCCCAATGCTTCATAACCTAGTGTTGCTACAAGAGCCGAGTCTATACCGCCACTAAGAGCAACTAATGCACCTTCTAATCCACTTTCATCAAAATAACTTTGTATAAAGTTAATTATTTCATTCCTAGAATACTGGAGTTTATCCTTACTAATCTTTAACGGCATTTTTTTTTTGTCCTTTTAGGTAAATTTTATATGTATATCCCCTTTTTAAATATATTTAGCATGCTTGACAATTTAAAAAACTTTTATAAAACGTTGCTTAAGATATTTGGCAACAAAAAAGATATCCAATTAGGATTCTATGGTGCGGTTAATGCTGGTAAAACTACTCTTGCTAATAAGATATCTTTAGATTGGCTAGGTGAAGAAGTAGGAGTTGTTTCAGAGATTCCTCACGAGACTCGTCAGGTACAGAAAGTCGAGAATATCGTAGTAAAAACTAATAATGGGGAGCTTAAAATGAATGTTGTAGATATGCCAGGTATTGCAACACAGGTTGATTATAAACAGTTTACTGAGTTTGGAATTGGAGAAAAGGGAGCAAAGGAACGTGCAAAAGAGGCAACAAAGGGAGTTATAGAGGCAATTAAATGGTTAGATAATGTTGATGCTGTTCTTGTAGTGTTGGATTCAACTGAAGACCCCTATACGCAAGTTAATGTAACTATTATAGGGAATCTTGAAGCCAGAGGCATACCGACTATTATTGTAGCTAACAAGATTGATCTTCCAGAATCTTCCAATACTAAGATTGAAAATGCCTTTCCTCAACATATTGTAGTTCCTATTTCTGCTGCTACTGGAGAAAATCTAGAGCAGCTATACAATGCAATTCAGGAGCATCTTACATAGCGAGGGAAAAATGGAAGTACAACTGGATTTTGTGTCATCTGAATCTTTATCTCCCATGGGATCGATGGAAAAAGTTGCATTTATCCTTGCAAGGATAAAAAAGGATATAATAGTAGTTTTAGAGGAAGGACTTAATCCAAATGAAGAGGCGGAACTTATTGAATCCACTATGAGGGAGATTAATACCAAAGACTTTCATGGAATTGAGTTTTATCGTCTTGACAATCCTCCAAACAATTTACGGTCTAAAATTGCTAGTTATATCGCGGGTAAACGATTCGGTTTGACTATTGTAGGACCAACACGAATGGTTAGGGCCATTAAAAAAGAACCTGATTATTTATCAATGCTTGCAAAAGGAGGTAGGAAGAAACGCCGCATAAATGTACAAAGTGCGAAAAAATCTACAAAGAAGGGTCGGAAGAAATCCTGAATGGTTGTGAGTGTGGTAACAAGCTATTCATTTATATCCGCCCCATTTCAGAAAAAGAAGCCTCGGATTTAAAAGAGAAGGGAGAAGCAAAAGAAATTAAAATAGAAAGTAATGATATTTGGAATATCCAAGTTAAAGATGGCGTATATGAAATTGACATTAAATCCTTAATGTTTGATGATCCAGTTATTGTTGCAGGAGATGAAGGTCGATATCTGCTAAGCCTTTCCTCGGTTTTAAGAGATAAAAATAAGGAGAGTAAACTTATAAAAAAATTCGATAGGAAGTAAAATGAGCGATCGTGTTGTTGGAATTATTTTTGCAGGGGGATATGGGACACGTTTATTGCCTTTGACAAACACAACTCCCAAGCCCTTACTTGAGCTTAAATCAGATTTTTCAATTCTTAATAAACAAATTATGGATTTAAAATACGCGGGCATTAAAGATATAAAACTCCTAATTGGGCACCTTGGAGACAAGATTAAATCACAATTTGGAAACTCCTACAAGGGTGTTAATATCCAGTATCTTACAGAAAAAAAACCGATGGGTACTCTTTGGGCCCTTAGTAACGCGTTGAAACATATTGATTGTGATGTTATTGTTAGAAACGGTGATGTTGTAACAGATATTAATATTAAAAACCTTATAGATAGCTCAAGAAAAGGTGATAATCTAGTTGTTATAACAGTTACTAAAATGCAGAGTCCTTATGGCATTATCGAATTTAATGATAGGAATATAACAGATTTCAAAGAAAAGCCTACTCTTGACTTGTTTATCAATGCAGGAGTTTATTATATAAAAAAAGAAGCATTTCCATATTTCACACAAAATTACAACAAGAATGACATTGAACATACTGTATTTCCCGTTCTAGTTGAAGAACGTAAAGTTGGCCATTACTATGAAAAATGCTTTTGGCGAAGTGTAGATGGAATTAAAGATTTGGAAACGGTAAGAAAGGAGTTTGATTTTAGATTAGAAACTCCGTGGGGTTATGAAAAAACTATTGTAAATAATGATAAGTATCTAGTTAAAGAATTATATATAAAAAAAGGGTTTTGCACTTCAATGCACTATCATCCAAGTAAGGATGAATCTATGCACATAATGGATGGTGAAGGATTTATTAATTTTCAAGGAAAAAAGAAGAGTGCTGATAAGGGGAGTGTAATCAGAATAGAGCCCAATAAAATTCATTCGATTGTTGCATTGGACAATTTGCGGATATTCGAATATTCGACACCCCATCCCAATGATACAGTGAGAGTAGAGGATTATTACGATCGTTGAATTTATTGAAAAATATATCTAATTAGCATTTTAATTTGATAAACTATACATATACTTTGGAAAACTTTGCTTTGGGTAAATATCTACAAAACATTTGTTATTCTATATTTCCAATTACATGCCAGGGTAGTCTAGAGGCGAGGCGGTGGACTGCAGATCCACTTTACGCCGGTTCAAATCCGGCCCCTGGCTTATCTTCATGGCTGCGTAGAGTTTCTTAGGTGGCTTTTTGTTTTTTGAGGTCTTCTTCCAGTATTTTTATGGAACGTTTTCTCCCAGAAGTTAGTATGAGATTTTGGATAAGGAGGTTACAATGAGGGCATCTATGCCAGAAACCCATGTACGAAGATAGCCACCTTTTGCCCTGGGTAAGCTATTTCAGGTCGCCCAGGCGATTTCTTCCAGTGTAATCTATAGCCGGAAAGTCCAATCTTTCTCAAGGCTTTTCTAAGTTCCAATTCAGGTTTGGTATCTTTTCCCCAAATCCTACGCATTATTTTATTTCAAATTTTTATCTTGGGTCTCAAAAACTAATTCACCATACTTCCCGCCCCCTCCTGGAATTATCTTAAAATCATCTTCCCGGAGGGCTTCAATCATTTTTCCTGTTTTCTCATCCACGGCATTCATTATATTTTCAACTTCTTCGTCTATAAGAATTGATATTTCATTACCGAATCTCTCTATCAGGAGCTTCCAGGTCTTTTGAACCTTTACAGAGTATATACTCTTAACACCCAATGTCAAGCAAAGAATTTCTGCTAGAGGTGCAATTCTAATATATTTGGGCCTATGAACTGGATGTTTGGATATTGGAAAGGAGTTTAAGTTTGCAATCCTATCTTTAACCCCTTTTTTTATTAATCCGTTGCATTTGGAGCACCGCCATTTCGCGGACTCAGCATCCTCTAGGTTATAAGGTAAGTAACACCTTACACATGCAGTTCGATGGTATTTTCCTAAACGAGGATCTAAACCTACATTCAATTCTACTTTATGATTTTTTATTGCCTTTACAATATTATCAAAAGATAAGTTAGCAATGTTAATTCGATTGAACTCTCGCCCCATCCGATGTGGCCAGGGAGAATGAGCATCTGAATTTGACAAAAAGGTAAGTTTCTGTAATTCAGGAATATAATCAGCCATCTCAGTATCTGCACTTAAACCAAGTTCAATGAAGGGTATGTGCTTGTAATGGTCTCCATAACAATCGCGAATTGTGTTGAATTCTTTATAAATACTTGTCCAAGGGACAAATGCATGTGAAGGCCCTACTATCCCCCCGACCTCTGTTACATAATCAACTATTGCCTCTCCATTTAACTTAATATGTGGTCGCCCATTTTTATTAATATCCGTAGAATACTTACTGAATGATTCTTTCAATCCTAATCCTGATTCAATACTCGGTAAAAAAATAAGATGATGAACTCTATTCATATCCTCTATTTCAAGAGTTATTATGAATTTACACTTGTTTCTTTCATATACCCCATCGGAATATGTGTTTAAAGATTTAATTTCTTTCAACCAACTGTTATGTAGAGCATCACCAGTTCCAATTAGATCTAGCCCTTTGAGGGATGCTTGTTTCGATATTACCTCAAGAGTCATATTTTTTGAAGTTCCGATTGAGTATCTACCATGAATATGAAAGTCACAATCAAGTTTCAATTAATCACCAATAAAATGTTTTGAAAAAAAAAGTAGATAAATTTATACTTCTCAAAATTATTAAACTTCCCATATTACTAATTTAGATTATTATCAATTGTTTAGATACTAAGGGACATATTAAATATCCTTGAGGATTTACAATTTAATTCAAGTTATCCTATATATCTCATCTGCTCTTCAGATGGTTCTTTCTGGACTACTCCAAGATTCTCCATCATCTTTCGTTCAATTTTTTGAGCTTCTGCAACCCTTAGTTTTGCGGCTTTGGCTTTTTCACTGAGTTTGTTCATATCAACTTTGAGATTTAATAATTTAGTCAAAGGGCCTAGGACAGCTTTTGAGGAATTAGGATCGAGATAATACCCTGAAGTTTCTCCCATTAGGCATATACCATCTATACCCTGAACTTTCGCTAATCCCAGAATCATCCCAGAAATACCAATTATCTGTCCTACTCCTTCACGTTTCATTATAACATTTAATTTTTCCAACGGATGAATCAATTTATCATGAGTTACAGCTCCAAATACTTTAGGAGTCTCAACTATCCTTCCTACACCCAATCCACCGAGAGTATAAATTCTCTCCACGCCGTAATTAACTGCAAGTTCTAAGATTTTATTACTAAGGGCATACTGCCCTTCAGGGGTAGATGCTTGAGTATTGCCAGTTAAAAATATAATATCTTTCTTAGAAGGATCATCAGCTTTCCAAAAATAAAACTCATTTTTCATTTCCTGTATTATCCCATCTTCCTTGATTAAAACTTGGGGAGGAAATGTATCGGAATACATAGTAGCGAACTTAGTAGCCTTTAATTCTATTGTAAGGTGTTTGGCAGCTAGTCTTCCAACGTGTCCAATTCCAGGTAATCCTTCGATTAAAATTGGATTATTTACCGTAGGCTCCTGTAGTTTTTCCAATACAAATTTAGTCATTATCCTTTTAATCTCCATGATGCCCTTTTAAGACTTCTTCTATACTTGCCATACTTGTCATGAATAGAAAATTTGGGGGGGGAAGGTTTAATTGTTAGAGTTGAGCAGTTTTCACATTTCTCCTTTAAAGTATATATTTTACATTTGCTGCAGTATTGGATCCTCATTTATCCACCTTTAATTCCCTGAGAAAATTACCCGTTCCTAGATTATTTTTTTCCAAATGTCTTATTGCAAGATTAGCACATTTTCGAAGAGCATCTTCAGCACCTTTGTAATCCGGTGCGACTACTTTAATACGATATCTTGGAGAACTCATATAAGTAATCTTTAGGTCTATGCTATCTGATTTTTCTCCTACTTCTCTTGCTATTAAGAGAGACTTTTTTATTACGTCTATTCCATCTGGTTCATAAGATTGCAAATCAATATAACCCGTGATGTCTACTGATGAAGGAACAACGTTCTCCTTTACTAATTTAATAATTGGGTCCTGCCATTTTTTCGGAATTCCTAATCCAGATATTGCATCTTTTTCGGATACTGATATCTCCTCGAATCCTTCGTATATCTCTCCATATTTTTTCTCTAGTTTAAAACCTACTTCAGAATAAGCTTCTTCTAAAGATTCATTTATTTCCTTAGATGCCATTTCCATTAATTTTTCAGCTTTTTGTGCACGCTTCCATTCTTGCATCTTATTTTTCTTTTGTGCATCCCCTACCCGCCTGGTTGACAAATCAATATGGCCTTTTACAGAGTCTACTCTCAATACTTTTGCTACTGTTTTCTGTCCTTCCTTTACAAAATCTCGGATGTTCTTCACCCAGGTAGATGCAATCTCTGATATGTGAACAAATCCTGCCTTTTCTTCATATTCATCTAGATTGGCAAAAGCACCATGCGCAAAAACCTTCGTTATTGTACAGATAACAAGGTCATTATCTTTTGGCATTGTTTGTTTTTTTCTTACGATAAAAATCACTCCAAAACTGATATTATCTTGGTTAAAATATTGGATTTCCCTCCTCTTGGTTCAGCTAAGGTTTTGCTACATACTAAGCATTTAACCTTTGTAGAAGCGGATCCAAATATAATCTGCTCATTACTACAGTCCAAGCATTTAACTTTGAGGAATCTGCTTTTTGGTGCAACAACAATGTTCATTCTATCCCTTCACTATTTCAAGTACCTTTACTCTGAATCCACGGGTTGTTCGAGCTTTTTTACAGGTCTTGCACCTTAATACTAAACTGACTTTTTTTGTTGGCTTTGATCCCGAGGGTAAAGCTCTAGGGAATCCACCGTAACCACTCAATACTCGTCTGAACTGACGTTGTCCCGCCTTCATTTCGCTGGCCTTGCGCTTTTTTGGTCTTTGTACCTCGTGTAAGCTATGCTTTTTACACGTAGGACAATATGTTTTCTTTTCTCCTGGCATCTTCATAAAAATACCTCTTATAACGTAACAAGGGAATCAATAATCCAACCTTTTTAAACTTTTTGTAGATTTAGCTGTTATTATCTATCTAAATTAACTTTTTCAGCAACTCCCCTGTTTATAAATGTATCCGCATTAGCTATTGGTAAAGTTACTAAATCTTCAATCTTAAATGATCCATAAACTCTACCGTCAACTCCTACTATTGATGGAAGGTCTTTTAATATTCGTATAGTTGTAAACTCTTCTTTTTGTTTATCCTTTTTTTTGTTTGCAACTGCAGATGGTTCTTTCTGGATTAACGCTTCACCCCTGAATAGTTTTTCAATTACAACTTTTCTATTACTTCTAAGAATGTTTACCATATTCTCTAGTGTTTCCTCTTCAATTTTTTCATAATTTTTTTTATCAATTTCATCCCCCGATTTTACATAGTATAGTGCATTGAATACTATTTTTCTTTCTCTCGCTTCGTAAATATCATTGACTATATTTCTAATATTCTCAAATTCTCCTAATCTTGATGCAAGATGCCTTGTATCACTACCTTCCGACTTTTTTATTTTATTAAAAATCTCTTTTAAATATACTTCCAAGTCCTGATAAAAATTCTTTCCTATGTTCTGCATAGGAGCGCTGTTCTTCTCTTTACGCCTAATTTCTCTTAGTATCTTAACATCCATTTAATTTACTTCCTATTTTAAGAAATATATAATTATACATAGGAAAGATTTAAATTCTTTTGATAATAAGTATATACTAGAAAATTAAAATGACAAATATAACAGACATCCGAATATACAAAATAGAGGGTACTGGAAATCTCAAAGCATTTGTTACCGTAACTTTTGACAATTCTTTTGCAGTTCATGGTATAAAAATAATGGAGGGTGATAATGGTCTTTGGATTAACATGCCAGCATCAAGAGATAAGAAGGGAGAGTTTAAGGATATCTTCCATCCTGTTAATAAAGAATCAAGAGAGATTCTAGTTACCTCAATTCTCGATGCATATACAGTTGAAACAACTGATGGAGCCCCTGTTGAGTCAGAATTTTAAATATTTCTCTCCTTTACGAATTTTGGGACTGCATCTTTTAGCGGGTTGAATTTTTCAATTTTTTTCACTTCCATACACTTCATGCTTACTGCAGAATGTAATGATGAAGGAAGTCGTAATATTCGTTTTACATCTATCGTAACTTTCCCATCTAAAATAGACGCATTATACATTCGAAGATTTTCTAAAAAACTTTCTGTACCTTTACTTTTTAAAATTTTTTTAAGGGTACTTAGATCTCCATTTTCAAATTCTCTTATTATCAGATCCATTTTTTCTTTAACTTTGCTTGCCTTTGTTCCGTTAATATTTTTTATCTCACTCATTTTTTCTTCGGATAACATTTTCATAAATTTTTTAGCCCTTTTTTTGAATATTGGGGGGAAACCATTATTCCATTTCCATTGAATGCCCTCAGGAAGTACACTTCCACTTACATAGTCTAATATTTCTCCTCTTACAACACTATTTTCTTTCATTATTCCCTCATCCAGTACCCTAATATGATATCCTCTCCCAGAATAAATAAAATTTATTTTTTTCAACCCTAAATCCCCTTTGAGGACATCAGCAGTTAGCATTAGCAACTCTTTAGAATCGCTTAGGCAGGATTCACAAACCTCTCCTCCTTTACAATCACAATTTTTAACGGGCAAATCTTTAGCATCAATATCAAATACAAGTTCAGCTTTAATCCAGTTTTTTCTTTTTTTAGGATTTTCGTATAAGGATACACTTGTATAAGTTGCAAATGGACATCTTTTTTGTAAAAAATTCTTCAAATCCTGAGGAGAATTAAATTCATTATATCTATCTCTTGGCCCATTCCCATTGTGATCAAAACCAAACTCTCTATCTTTTAATGTGGTTAAAATAAAATTAGGAACATTAGTCATGTCCCATTCTTCGGTGTAATATTGTTTTCTCTCTTCCCAGGAAGCCTTTAAAAATTCCACTATTTTATGACACTCCAATCAGACCATCCACTAAAAATTATTAATGCATGGAACATATTATCTTTCAATATCCTACAATTTCTTATTTTTTATATTCTTTTTCTTAGAAAAAATCTTTGTTGAATAATAACTAAGAGGATTTTTTATTCTTTTACAATGTTTATCCTGTCTGCATAACGATGGAGCTTCTCTTCTTATTTTATCACAGTTGGGAGGAAAGTACCAATTAGAATTTCCAGCTAATTCAAGTCTAACATCTCCATCAAGTCCAAAACCTAAGTGGTATAAGATATTCATCTTTTCCATTGGTTGGTCGTCTAATAAAGGAGGGTAACATCTTCCTGCAGCTCTGTAAATTATAGATAATATCTCTTCTATTACATTAAGGTCATCTATATACTCAGAAATTCGAGAATTTTTTTTTGATCCGATCGGGGCTATTCTTGCATATGAAATAAACGATGTTAGAAGAACAGTTATTGAGTAATTTCTTGATCCACTAGAAACCCCATCGAGTATATGGACGATACAAGGCGGAAAGAGATCAGGATTCAAGGCTTTGCCACCCTTTATAACTTTCCCAATGAACGTTCTAGACTTCACTGCATAATACATTTTCTTTTGAAGATTTCTAAGGTATTCATCGGGATTTGAAGCCCATTTTGAAATTAAATCCTCTAACGGTTTTAACACAGGAATAGTATTTTTGGATTCGATTTTATTGCCTTTATCTAAAAATTTTGTAATCAATGCTTCTAACTTATATATTGATATTTTAATTAAATTCTGTTGGCTCACATGAGCATGTCCATTTATTATTAAAAGTTCATTAAGCTTTAACTTTCGAGTACTAATTGCTGGAAATATTTCAGATAATTGGATTCCATACTTTACTCTGTTTTCAGCACTCATACTTGAAGATGCGCGTTTTAAATCACGCTTATTATCCTCTGAATTTTTTAATAATTCATTACTTTTTACAACATTAAAAAACTGTGAGAAAATTGATATAATCTTATTTTCATCATAATCATTTTTATGAGCTTCACTAATTAATTTGCCTATCCTCCCTGAAATTATCATCTTAATAATCTCAGTTGCTAGTTTTGATTCTTTTGAATATGAACCGAATCTTAAAGCGATTGTTGCGAGTAAAATGGAAAAAAATAGGATGTCTTCCTCTTCAGCAGTGTTAGTTCCTCCCGATTTTATCCATTCTTCAACTTTTTTTACTTGATCTTTTTTAATATTGCTAAGACCCTTTCTGTCTTTAACAAGGGGAGAATTCTTTATAATCTCAATTGCCTCTTCTGAAAAGGGGTTCAATACTTCTTCGTTCATTATCCCTTAGTATTTTCTAATCACTTTCAATTCTAGGAGCTAAAAGGAAACACAATTTTGTATTTGGAGCAACGAATTCCATCTTTACAGGTAAGTTATCTCCAAGGGATATCTTTACAGAGTTTGCAACATCACTAGCCTTAATTATATCCTTTAGGTATTCTATTGAGAACATACTTTGAGAATCATCTTCTGCTTTGAACTGAACTGCTTCATCTTTTGGAACTTTGACTTCCACATTCCCAAGATCACCTTTGGCAAGGATATAAAGGAATTTAGAATCTACTTTTATAGTCACATGATCACTAATTATATCAGCATCTTTTATTGCCTCACTAATAATATTAGGATCTAATTCAACTGTGCTGGGAAAATCTAAGTTCGGTACTTTTAATTCCTCATCAGACACCTTTATTAATTGTTGATTGAAAGTTCTAGTAGATGTATTTTTTAATTTTATATTAATAGCATTTTTATCTTTAGCGAATTCCATACTTATATTGTCATTAGCACCTGCACGCTTTAAAATGGCGTTTAATCTGTCAAGGTCCAATCCTAGAATTAAAGGTTCTTTTATCTCAAATTTGTCAAATGCTTCTTTTCCTAGTTTGAAATTCACTAAAGCAACATGGGCAGGGTCCATCGCACGAATACTGATGCCATCTTTATCAACACTTATTCCTGCTTCGTCAATCATATTAGAAATAGCATCTATACTAGATTTCAGTAACTTTGGGTCAGTGAATTCTACCTTAAACATTATTACACCTCTCTCAGTAATTTATCGTCAATGTACCTAACTTGTTCAAAAAGACCAAGATCTAATTTACTCATATCCTGAACAATCTCAACTTCAATCTCATTTTCTTTTATCGTTTTTCCAATTATTTGCACTCGCCCCCCTTGTATGATGTCCCTAAATTGTTCCAAGTCAGCTAATCTGATGGTTGCAATACCAGTTCCATCATCTATCACTGCAGAGCTTTCTGACTCACAAACATCAACAATAGTTCCCATCACTTTTACTCTAAAGTGTTTGTTGGTTATTCCACCTATTTGTACATATTTAGCAGGTTGTCGGCTTTTTTTTTCCATTCTATCCCTTTAGTTGTATTCTCTCCAAGTAAATTTACACTTGGTGCACCTGAAGAATCGAGTTTCACTCTCGTCGGCTTTCCGTGTTTGCAGAAGCCACCACTCTGCAATGGTGTTTTTGCACTTTTTACATTCTGTTTTTACAGTTGGTAATGTTTGAATTTCTTCATCCACAATGAGTAGCTTTTGTTTTTTTTCACTTTTTTTTACTAATTTGAAGTTATCTCTATATAAAATTTCTTTTTTCGTTTTACATCTACTGCAAACGATTACTTTCCCTTTTGGAAGCATCATACTCCCACATTTTTCACAAAATAGTTCAGACATTCTTTAACCTACTATAGTCTCTTATTATCTTTTTATGATCAAATGCCAATTTATCGTAATTTATATCGGACAATTCAAAAAACTTTGCATCCGATGCATCACTATCTCCAAATGCCATCCCTTTACCCTTTCCAATGTAGCAGATTGATATGGTATGTCCTCGGGGGTCTCTTTTAGGATTCGAGTACACATCTAAAATCTCTTCAACTTCAGTATCGATATTAGTTTCTTCTTTTACCTCTCTTTTCACGGCATCCATTACTTTTTCTCCATATTCTACAAAGCCACCAGGTAACGCCCATTGACCAGAAAAAGGATGATTTTTCCTCTTAATTAAGAGGATTTTCCCCCCCTTTTCGACTATGCAGTCTACAGTTATTAGTGGCCGTTTTAAATCGTATGATTTTTTATCTTGAATGAACAATAATAGTTCAGTAAATGCTATAATTGATTCTTCTTTTAATTTTAACCTATCTGTGGATCCACTTAAACATCTTGCCAATATATCTACTGCTTCTTTGATATCCAGTTTCCCCTCTGCCCATGCTTTAAATATATATCCCTCGACGTAGTCTGCAATCTTATGTTTATCTGATCTAGTTCCAATTGCATCTCTTATCTTAGTTTTTTTTATCGACTGATAAAGGATGCTGTTTGATACTGTGATTCCAAGAGGTTTATTTAAGGCGTTTGAAATGGCTAGGGAGTATATTAGGTTTATAAAACTATCACCAATACTTGCCAGATCTAAAGGTTCTTTTAATTCAAAATCAATCATTAAGATGCCTCTATTAAAAGCACCTTAATGTCTGAAAAATTCTTAGTTAGTTCCTTAATAGATTCCCTCATAATATGTCTAGCAGGTGTATCTCTACCATAGTCAAGGGTATTTGCTGTTTTCATATACCCCTCTAATGTTTTCTTTGGAATCCCACTGGTTTCATGAACTTTTTCAATATCCATTTCTCGGATCTTATTAGCGGTTACAATATCAGATTTTTTTAGTTGCTCCTCTCTTTTAGGCCCTATTCCATGTACCTCTTTTAGAGGAATCTCTTTATCTTTTTTTTTCGGTAATTTAATGTTCTTAGTTTTTATGTATATTTTTGGATATCCCAGTAAAGGATGTTCAATCTTATATACTGCGGTTATTACATTTTTATTAGATCTGAGTGTTGATGTCAGAGCATTACATAAAGTATGATCCTCACCTTTTATCTCAATTTCAAGTTCAGTATTTTCATCCCTCAGAAATTTAACTTCCATAATAATCCTCCTAAATCTCTCCAGTACCATACTTTGGGGATAATCTTCTAGTTTCAATACTTCCACAGTTAGGGCACTTTAGTTTATCTTTTTCCTGTAAAAGGGGCATTGTACATTTAGTGCAAAGAGCTTTTATTACTCCTAAATCTTTATCCGCTGTTGAAAGTTGTAATGGCCATTTCTCTCGATCAGTTATCTTTGCATAAATAGCATCTCCAACCTTCAATTCTTTGTCAATATTTGATACATAGGAATCTCTTATTTTAGAGATATGTATACCGCCCCTTACCTCGCCTGGGAGACCTCTATTATTACCTTTGATTTTAACAATATTGACTATTGCAAGTTGGGCTTTTACATCTACTACAGTTCCAATAATAAGATCCCCTGTTTGAGGTATTGAAGGAATACTAGTTTTTGCATCTACCATAACTTTTTTTTCATCCATGTCAAAAATTAAAATTCCAGAAAGGGAAGCATATATCTTACTTCCCTCTTCATAAGCACCATCTCCCGGGATAAATTCTTCGCTGAATCCTATTTCCGTACCAGGAACAACGAATTCTCCATTCTTAACCATGATTATCACTCCTTTCAATTCTAAAAATGTTAACCTTTATCTTTTTTCTATTTTTCTTGTGAAATTTGTAGACTTTTGATAACACGAAATCAACATCTATTACATCTGAGATATTTCCACCTTTACTATTAATGTATTTACTGACAAATTCTCGTGTCTCTACTTTATGCATGGTGTATATAACATCTGCTACTTCAAGGGCTTTTGTAATGAATGCCCTGTCTGCTTTAGCATTGCGAACACCAAAAGGCGGATTTTGGATTACTGTGTCACACTTACCTCTTATATCTTTTACGGAGGATTTGACCCAGATTATGTTATCTATACAAAATTTCTCAGAGTTTTTTTTAGCAACTTCTAATGCCTTTCCATCTATATCATAACCTGTAATTTTATCTGCCCCCATTAGTGCGCATCCTATTGATAGAATCCCATTTCCACACCCTAAATCATATATTGTTTTCCCTTCTATATCGCCCTTGAGATGTGCAATATTTAAAATTCCCGCTGCAATGGTTGTTGGTGTTGAATATTGTTCAAGATGAAACATAGGTTCTGTATAAGGTAAGCATCTTTCTAACAGTATCTCAAGTTTTTTTTTATCCATAATGACAATTTTGATAAAATTTTTATATAACTTTAGTTTTTTAGATATGAATTTAACATTTGCAATTTGATTTTTAAACAATTTTTTCAATAGATTAATATTAAGTGTAAATGTGACAATTTAATATAATTTCTTTGTTCTACCTACTTATTTATTTAAAATGCATTTAAAAATCTTTGATTTAAACCCTAATAACTATCTATTTGTTAATAACGCCTTGAAGATGCTGCTTTTGTAGTAATCTGAGCAGCAAACATGTGGAATTGCTTTGAAAATGGTATATATGAAATAAATGAAAAAGCAAAAATAAAATGGAGTATCCATGATAAACGATGTGCGAATAAAAGAGTATCAATATTTTGACCAAGTATTGCAGTAAATATTATTTTAAATACAGCACCTCCTGGAGACCAGTCTGTAAACGGAGGTGATAATGCTGCAATCCTTAATCCTTCTACGGTAAATCCTAGGAAAACCGTTAGAAATAGTAGAATTAAGATAGTTCCGTCTTCCACATAGGTTAATATCCGTTCTGGTTTGAAAACATATCGTCTAAGGAGAGCCGCACCTGTACCTAGCAATAATACAATTCCTGCTATATCTAATATAAGAGAGAATACGAGATATCTATAACCTTTTAGTAATCCTAGATGAAGATCATAATCTAAAGTAAGTGTGACTGTTCCTAAGAATAAAATAATGAAACTCCACATTATTCCAATAAGCATTATTCCTCTCCGTTTACTTCTTTCAAAAACTCTTTTAGCGGTAAAGCAGTCAGCCGAAAAGAAACCAGTAAATATCATTTTAAAAATCGCGGCCCTACCTTTACCAGCCAAAACATTGTCATCATCCATATATTCAAGGAGCGGCGCATCTTTTCCCTTAGCCCAAGCTGAAATATTACTCCAAAATCCATAGGCAAAGAGTAAAATTGTAAAGGTGGCAATAATATAAAACCCAGTTATGCCATCTTCAGGTACGTTCCAAAATACGGTCCTACCAATAGATTCCATCAATCTAGTTCACCTTAAAACTAAATTTTTTCTGTTTTCGTAAATATTTCTTAACAACTTCTGGATGATATCTACAATCGGGACACTTTTCTTTGAAATCATTTTTACCCTTACACAATTCTCCCCCACCCATAGCATTCATAGTTATGTATCCTTCATGTATCTCTGGTTTTTCTAAAGGAAACACGTAGTAACTATTAATAGTAATCAAATCTTCCTCAGTTACTCCTTCTATATTCACTCTACACAGAACCATCTTCTCACCTATAAAAGTCTAGTTGCATATTGCATAAGGTCGTTGCACTTGATTTTCGTTTTATATGCTTTCCATTCAATCCCGGCTGGAGGAGGAATCCTTCTATGAACATACATTGCGTAGCATGCGGGACAGTTCATCAATAGGGTTTGAGCCCCGGTAGCTTCAGCATCACGGAATAAAAGTTTTCCCATTTCCATTGCAGTATCACCTTTAAATAGTCTTATAGCCCCGCCGGCTCCACAGCACCGAGTATTTCCTCTGTTGCGTTCCATCTCAACAAATTTTACACCTGGGAGATAAGATATGAATGTTCTTACTACATCATGTACTGGTGGACCTTTAAGCCCCCTAGCCAGTTGACATGGGTCGTGAAATGTAACTGTTTCATTGGCTTTTTTTGTAAACTCAAGTTTTCCATCTTCAATAGCTTCTACAGCGAAGGGAATTATATGTTCTACTTCGAAAGGAAGCTTTCCTTTATAATACTTAGGCCAAGTAGCTCTAATCTGAGTTAAGCAACAAGGACAGGAAACAATCAATCTTTGAACTCCTTTTTCAACTAATTTTTCAACATTATTCCTAGTTAGTTCTTCCTGGATTTCCCACATACCTGCCGCAGTAATTGGGTATCCGCAACACCATGCATCTTTTGCATCAAGCATTGTGAACTCATCAGTAACTGCATCCATTATTCGTACATCACCCTCAGGCATAGGAGCAGCTGTGTATACAAGTCCACATCCATCGAAAAATCCAACTTCTGCGTTCTCTGCCACTTTGACATCGGGGGGCATATAAATTTTATATCGTTCGTCTAGTGGTTGATTGTAAATATTCCTATTTTGTTTGGTATTTTTTAGTAAATCTGGAATGGCTCCAGGGGGTGAATATCCTAAATCAACAATCTTCTTCCGAAGTGTCCACCATAATCTCTGGGTATGAATACCAGTTTCGCAAACATCCCCACAGTTTCCGCAGGTAGTACAAGTATAAACTCCTTCAATAAAGTGTTCTAATTTTTTTTCATCAATATCTACGGTTTTCTTTCCAAAAATCATTGATACTAAATCATCGCCATCGCTATGTAGAAAATCTCTAAATTGTTTTATTTTAGCAGGAGGAGAAATTGTAGGGTCACCGGTAGCATCTTGAATTGGGCACCAGTTAAGGCACTCACCACAGCCAACACATGCATCTACTTCAACAAGCTCTAATTTACTCAAATTTTTTTTAATTTCACCAGATTTTATTTTTACCATTTTCTTTTTCACTTTTGTTTATTAATACTCTATAAATTGTGTTTTAACCACATTCAAATATTTTAAAATTTTCTTAATACAAGTTTTTTTTCATCCTATTTAATTTGTTAGTCAAATATAACAATTTTTTCTAAAGTTACATTCTGAACAATTTTTTAAATTTTTTGATTTGTTACTTATTACTATCATAATTATATTCATGAACTATCTATAATAAAATATAAAAAAAATGATAAAATTACTTGTAAATAAAATTAAAGGTTTACTCAACTTTTTACTTTGGTTGAATGACTATTCATCAAAAAAATCTATTTGCTCAGCTTGTAATTTACAAAGAATGAAGGATCTCAACAATATAAATCGTTGTAAAGAATATAATAAAAAAGACACTTACAAGGAAAAAAAAGTATCATTAAAATAGCATTAATAATCATTTTTTTTTATTCTATAACATCTAAAATATGAGTTTGAAGGTAATAATTATTAACGGGCCCGACGGGATTTGAACCCGCGGTCTGCAGCTTGCTTCCTTCTGGTGGAGCATTTTTTTTCGCGTTCCACAACTGTTGTTAGAAGGCTGCCGCCTTATCCGGGCTAGGCTACGGGCCCAATTTTTATAGATATTGGAATTAATATTGTTCTCTTTTTTTAATAATATTTCTTAGTTGCTACTCTTTAACAATCTTTTGTTAAAGGTTTTTTTCTAGGGGTTATCTAACATTTCCTACCCTTACTAATGGTTTACTAAGATGTCTCATAGCGCTTGGTGGAACTTGGTAGGTCTTATTCTCTAATTTTCTTTCAATCAATACTTTCATTTTTCTTTCCTCTTCAGTCTTACATTTTTTACATCGTATTTTTTGATTTTTTCCAGCAGATTTCATTCGTTTTCCACATTTTCTACAAAGAGGGTTATATTCTTCATAAATTTTCTTTAATTTTAAGATTTCAATTTTCTCTAGATTTACTGTATAATTATCGAAATATTTTAAACTCCCGTAAACTTTAACAAAGTCCCCCTTTCTTAATCTGACTATTTTCCATCTAAAGTCTTTTGTGGGCTCATAAGCAGCACAATCTATATTATCATTTCCATCATCAATTGAGAATATTACATGGCCTCCTTCTATTATCCAGGGTGCTTTCACTACTTTTCCCTTGAGAATTATTGAGGAGTATAGTTTTGCATCTCTAGCATGCCTTACCACATGTAGATGAGCATCAGTACCTTGATTTGTTTCAAAAATTATCATTTGATTAACAGTTTCTTTAATTATTAAATCTCTAAAAGCATTTTTAAGAATCCATTTATTTTCTCCTCTAATTCCTAATAGGACAGGACAGGGGGAGTGGGGAGTTATTAAGATTTTTGATAATGTGGGATCTATATTATTAAAGGTGTAAGGGTAAGTATGGGCATTCATTTTAATTACAGATTTAGAATCTACCTTCCTTTCTGTTCCCCAATTTACCTTTGATCTATATGCAATTAATTCGTATGTTCTATCTGTAAGTTCATTTCCAATTGCTGCAAGGGCGCCAATAATCCCTCTACCATTATTAAACTTATGGATCTCTAATCCGTTTTCGGAAGCGAGTTTTTCAGCATCTTTTATTTTCACCACATCTCTGAGGCATCTCCAGTAGAATTCCCTAAATTTTTCAGGATGATTTCCCTCATAGAAAACAACGCCAGGATTAGTATTTTTATCTTTCATCATAGAATTTTTTAATACTACTTGTAGAATAGTCTTCTTTGCCAAGGTTGGATTTTTTGTATTTAATACTAAATTCAGGCTTGCATTGCCACGTGTTTTCCATTTAATATTAGGATTCAATCTAAGAAGACGAATGTTCTCAACTTTACAGAACTTTTTTAATTCGTTAGATAATAATGCACCCAAATAAGTGGTGCACATTCCTTCAATTGAATCAGTATCATCAATTCCAACGTGCAACATAAGGTTATATTAATAAAAAAGGATTAAAAAAGGATAGGGTAGAAATTGAATGAATTTTCATCAATATTTAATAAAGTAATAGAATCTTTTAAAAATGGTGGAAATCCTTAAAAGTATATCAAATGTAATAAAGTCAAACGGTTTTTTTGGTATGAATTCAAAAGAATCAAAATAAAGCCTAGTTAATTTGTCAAGAGTAAAAAAAATGGAGCTTTATAAGATGAAAGAATCTGAAGGATTATTTGATAAGATAGAGATGCGAACAAGTAACATAAAATCAAGATTAATTTAGATATCTAAAGGATGTGCGGGATTTGTGGGGGATTCAATGTTAATGTATCACAAATGTTACATGTGATACGCCATCGCGGACCAGATGGGATAGGAATTTTTGAAAAAGGGCATGTTTCTATAGGACATACTCTTTTGAGCATAGTTGGAACGGGGAAGCAGCCTTTTTATGGGTGTCATCAAGGCTTTACAGTTGTTTGTAACGGAGAAATTTATAATTATAAAGAGATTATTAAGAAGCTCAAGAAGCACAAATTCCAAACCACAACAGATAGTGAGGTAATTGTTCATCTTATCGAGGAAAACTACAAAGAAAATCTAATTGATGCAGTTAAGAATTGTATGATGCAATTAGATGGCGATTATGCATTTGCCGTTCATTATAGAGGGGAGGTAGTATTGTCTAGAGACCCTTATGGAGTAAAGCCCTTATATATAAGTGATAACTGCTTTTCATCTGAAAGAAAATCATTAAGACCAATTTCTAAGAAAATTACAACTCTAAAACCAGGTTCAATAATGAGTCTTGGAAATGAACCTAAAGAATATCTAAATTTTCAAAACTATGAAAGAAGAATTATTAGGCCTGTTGAAGATCTCTATGAGGCGTTAGCTAATTCTGTTGAAAAAAGAACCAGAGATCTGAAAGTAGGTTTACTTTTCTCAGGAGGTATCGATAGTTCATTGATTGCCGGAATAGTCGATAAAATTGGTAGGGAGGCGATGTTATTTACTGTGGGTATGCCAGGTTGTAGAGACTTTGAATCAGTGAAGGAAGTTGCAGATTCTTTTAATTCAGAATTAATAATTAAAACAATATCTGAAAAGAAATTGGTTGATTATCTAGGTAAAGTAATCTATGCTATTGAAGATTATAATCCTATGAAGGTGAGTATTGGTGTTCCAATTTATGTTGCATGTGAGGCTATTAAGAATAATGGATTAAAGGTGGCTCTTACAGGTCAAGGGGCTGATGAACTTTTTGCAGGATATAGCAGATATTTACGCATGTCTAAAACAAAATTAGAAGCAGAATTGTTAAGAGATATCAGTAATATAGGAGAGGCTAATCTTCAAAGGGACGATTCTGTATCTATGGCAAATTCCATAGAGCTTCGTTTGCCTTATATGGACAGTGATGTGATTGGAATTGCTCTTGCCCTTCCTATAAATTTAAAGATTAATAATGGGAGAAGGAAATATATATTAAAATCAATAGCAAAGAAAATGGGTCTTCCTGAGCCCATTATTAACAAAAGTAAAAAAGCAATACAATACTCTTCGGGTGTTGAAAAGGCTATAAGATCATTAGCTAAGCAGGAAGATAATACTATTGAGGATTATTTAAAGAGTATTTATTTGGAGAGGTTTCAATGAAAATAGAAAAACAATCTAAAAAAGTTTTGAAGGAACTTTCTTTAACTCTTGGCAATATCAATTTAGAGGAAACATACTACGTAGTCGATAAGATCAATGTTACTCGAGGAGATGGAGAACCTAAAAAAGATAATTCCAATTTTAAGATAATTATAAGAAAAAATGCTCCAAAGATGGATGAGAAGGGATCTTATATAATGGAGGCTGGAGGGTGGATTGATTAAATGGGGATTACACACGAGAATCTTACAAATTATCTAGATAGGATCGAGAAAAATAGAAAGATAAATGCATTTATTGAACTCAATCCTGATGCAAAAAGGGATGCTAAGAAGGTAGATGAAAAGATTAATTCAGGAACGGCTGGAAAACTTGCTGGGCTTTTAATCGCTGTGAAGAGCAACATTAACGTACGTGGATTACGTGCAACTTGTGCTTCAAAGACATTGGAGAACTATGTTTCTCCATATGATGCTACGGTCATTGAGAAAATACGGAAAGAGGATGGAGTGATTATTGGCATGACCAATATGGACGAATTTGCCTGTGGAAGTAGTGGTGAATCATCTTACTTTGGTCCAACACAAAACCCATCTGCAAAAGGGAGAATACCAGGGGGCTCATCATCAGGATCAAGTGCCGCGGTGGCTGCTAATTTTTGCGATATTAGTTTAGGTAGTGATACTGGGGGTAGTATAAGAAATCCTGCATCTCATTGCGGTATCATCGGTTTAAAGCCGACATATGGGTTAGTCTCTCGTTATGGACTCATTGACTTGGCGATGAGTCTGGACCAAATAGGTTCATTATCAAAGGATGTTTCTTCAGCTGCATTAATGCTTGAAGTAATCCAGGGAAGAGATTTTAAAGAAGGAACGACTCTAGATATATCTCAACAGGATTTTGTATCTAACTTAAGTTCAGATTTGAGGGAGTGGAAAATTGGTTTTGCTCAAGAATACAAAGAGTTTACAGATCCTAAGATTGTTAGGGAGATAAAAAAAGGATTAGATCGGCTTTCAAGTAATGGTGCAGAAATTGTTGATATAGAGATTTCTAATTTGAGTAAAGGGATTTCCACTTATTATCTCACAGTATTCGTAGAATTTTTCTCAGGTACACGTAAGTTTGACGGTCGTCGCTTTGGATACAATATTGAAAATGTTTGTGGGCGTGAGGTTCTTCGCCGAATAATGTTAGGACGATATATTAGTCAGAAAGAATATTCTGGAAAATACTATAAAAAAGCTCTTCAATTCCGGAGCCTGATTAAAAAAGAACTTCTTACTGTTCTAAATAATGTTGATATTATTGCCGGTCCAACTGTTCCAAAGTTGCCCCATAAGATTGGAGATAAGGTAACTGATCCTCTTGTAATGTATGGTTATGATTTGCTTACAGTTCCTGCTAATTTAGCAGGTATACCTTCAGGCGTTATTAAAGTAGGTAATGTAAAGGACATACCTGTGGGTATGCAGATTCAAAGTAAGCCCTTAGGAGAACAGAATATCCTTAATGTAATGTGCAATTTAGAGGGAGAAAAATGAAAACCATCATCGGGTTCGAAATACATGAGCAACTTAATACAAAGTCCAAGCTCTATTGCAATTCATCCACGCATTATCGCAATGTTGAACCAAATACTAATGTATGTGAGGTTTGCACTGGAATGCCTGGTGCTAAGCCATATCCAATGAATCAAGATGCAATCGATGCCACCGTAGAAATAGCCCTTATGTTAAATTGTGATATTATCGAGAATCCTGTTTACATTCAGAGGAAGCATTATGATTATCCTGATCTTCCATCGGGTTATCAGCGTACATCCCTTCCAATAGGAAAAGATGGTAAATTAAATGATGTTGGAATATGGGAAGTCCATATTGAAGAAGACCCAGGAAAATATGACCCTCTAAGTGGATTAGTTGATTATAATCGTTCAGGTGTTCCTCTAGTAGAAATAGTCACAGCCCCCGATATTAGGAATCCTGAAGATGGAAGGAAATTCCTTAGGGAACTTTCAAAAGTTCTTCAATATACCGGCAAAGTAAAACCTGAAGGGGGGACTATGAGGATGGATACCAATATCTCACTTGAGGGTGGGGCAAGAGTTGAAATAAAAAATATTAATTCAGTTAAGGGTGCTTATCGAGCTTTGAAGTTTGAGATAACTAGACAGAAAAACCTTCGTAAAAGAGGAGTTAAAGTCATACAAGAAACTAGGGCATTTATAGAATCTCAGATGATAACTAGGCGAATGAGAATAAAGGAAACTGATGCAGATTATCGATATATCCCCGATCCAGATATTCCTCCCCTCTTAATTAATGCTAAGAAAATCATTGAAATTAAATCCGCTATGCCTGAAGCACCCCATCTGAAGCTCAAAAGGTTCATGGACACATTTGGTATTTCACATGATGATGCATGGGCAATAACTAATGAAAAAGAGATGGCGGATGATATTGAGTTTGAAATTCACCAGCTTAATAAAACTAAGAAGGTTGTTGATTTTAACAGACATATTATAAAAAAGACAATAGAGTACAAAAAATTAACTTACAAACAAAGTGGTCTGAATGGTATTAACGTAAGCGATATTTTAAAATTAATAGAGGATGGTCATCTAACAGATTTTAATGCAGAATTAACAGTTAGGAATATTATTGACAAAACAATTGATGGAATTTATACTGATAGGGTAACACTCAACAATATTGAAAACTTAGGCTTAGCAAAGATAAATGAAAAAGATATTGTGGAGAAGGCAGTTATAGAAGTTCTTAATGAAAATTCAAATGCAGTTGAAGATTTTAAACTTGGCAAATCGAAGGCTCTAAATTTTATGATAGGTCAAGTAATGATGAAAACGAAGGGAAGGGCTGATCCAGATATAGTTAGATTAATTCTAAAAAAAGAGTTAAGATGAAGCTTTAGAGTGTATTTAAAGATAGTCTAGAGATCAGGATAATGAAACGATTACCGAAATTAGGATATACACGAATCCAAATTAAAAAATTTTTCAGAGACCATATTGGAGGATGAAAATGTTTACGATACCTGGCATGTAGCCTATTGATGTCACTCAAGTATTTAGGGGTTGATAGAATCAGATATTCATCTAGGTGGCATCATCAAAAACACAAGTTTTTTTTTGATAGTTATAAAGAAACGGAAAATAATCACTTTCCACTGGAAGAGTTTATTTATAACGAAACCATTATATAGTCTTTCATGAAATTGTAAATCTCATTCCTAGACACAGTTGAAGGAGTCAATTTCTTCACTTATTAATTCTGAGTGAAGGTTTCAATGGAACGTTGAAAATTTGAGAGTTAATATAGATATTAGGTGAAATTAATATGGGAAGACGTCCACATCATCCAAGAAGAGGTTCTCTAGGATTTAGCCCTAGAAAAAGGGCAACTAAATCTAATCCTAGAATAAAATCATGGCCAAAGGAGGAACGCACTAGAATACAAGGTTTTAGTGGATATAAAGTAGGAGTTACTAATGTACTAACTTTGGATGATTACAAAAATAGTTTAACTTATGGTGAAGATGTAAACGTTGTTGCGACAGTTATTGAAACTCCACCCTTGGTAATATGTGGGGCACGGCTCTATGGGGAAGGTACTAATGGATTAAAAATTCTGGCTGAAACATGGATAGATGATTTAGATAAAGATTTAGGGAGAGTTTTTCCAATGCCAAAAAAAATACAGGGGCATTTAAAAGATTTGGAGAAAAACCTAGATAAAGGGAAAGAGATTAGGGTTATAACTCATACACAACCTAGGGAGGTTAGGGGTACACCTAGGAAAAAGCCTGAAATAGCAGAATATAAAATTTCTGGAAGTCTACCAAAAGCAATGGATTATGTTAAAGGAGTATTAGGGAAAAAATTGAAAGTTAAAGATATTTTCGAGGAGGGAGAGTTTATTGATACTATTAGTATAACTAAAGGTAAAGGTTTTCAAGGACCAGTAAAGAGGTGGGGTGTAAAGATCCTTCCAAGAAAGACACGAAAAGGCCGTAGAACAGCAGGAACTTTAGGACCATGGCATCCAGCAGCAATGATGTGGAGGTCCCCACAGGGGGGTCAGGTTGGGTTTCATCAACGTACAGAATATAATAAGATGATATTGAAGATAGGAGATAATGGAGACGATATCAATCCTAAGGGCGGTTCTCTTAGATATGGGTTTGTTAATGGGGACTATATGGTATTAAAGGGGTCAGTAGCTGGTCCAAGGAAAAGATTGATTAAGATGAGGGCTGCAATTAGGCCAACAAGGATTATACCTGAAGGGAAGCCTTACGTTAGTCACATTAACTTAGAATCAAAACAAGGGAATTAAAATGAAATTAAATGTGTATTCCATCTCTGGAAAGGTTATTAATAAAACTGTATTGCCTGATATTTTTGAAGATGAGGTTAGAGTTGATTTAATAAAGAGAGCTGTTATTGCTAGCCAGTCTTCCCGGTATCAGCCTCAAGGAGTAGATTGGTTTGCAGGTAAACGCACTTCTGCCTATTCATATGGGGCAGGTCATGCGGTATCTAGAGTGCCAAGAGTTAAAGGGTCACGCCACGCAGCTGGAGGAAAAGCCGCAATTGTTCCTCAGGCGGTTGGTGGGAGAAGTGCTCATCCTCCTAATGTTAATAAAAAGATAAAAAAACTAATTAACCGAAAGGAGAGGCTAAAAGCAACTCGCTCGGCAATTGCTGCAACAGCGAATAGAAATCTTGTATTGGAGAGAGGGCATCTTGCAGAAAATGTGCCTGGAATACCTTTAATTGTTGAAAATAAATTCGAGTCTTTGAATACAACAAAAAAATCTAAGGAAGCATTTGAGAATTTAGGCCTCTGGGATGATGTAATTAGAGCTAAAAATAAAAATATTAGAGCAGGTAAGGGTACTATGAGAGGCAGGAAGTACAAGATAAAAAAAAGCCCACTAATTGTCATAGCTAATGAAAAAGGATTAGAAAAAGGAGCTAGAAATCTACCAGGTGTTGATGTGGTGAATGCTATGAATCTATCGGTAGAGCACTTAGCACCTGGGGCAAGGTATGGCCGACTTACAGTCTACACTAAAAATGCTATTAGTAAGTTAAAGGAACGATTCATATGAATGTAATCATTAATCCGGATGTAACAGAGAAATCAATGCGATTAATCGAGACTGAAAATAAGCTTGTTTTTATCGTATCTCGAGGATTTAATAAGGTAGAAATAAAAAATACATTAGAAAATTTATATGAAGTTAAGATAGCGGATATTAATACTCTCATTACTCCACTAGGGGTTAAAAAGGCATATGTTCAATTATCACCAGAGTTTAAAGCAGAGGAGATAGCTACAAGGATTGGAATATTTTAGGTGAAAAAATGGGAAAGCGTATAACTGTACAGCGAAGAGGAAGAGGAACTTCAACATACAAAGCCCCTTCTCATAGATATTTAAGCAAAGCAAAGTACAGGAGATATACTAGTGAGGAAGAAGGGACTATAACAGGTACTGTAATCGATATTGTTCATGATCCAGGGAGATCAGCCCCACTTTGTAAGATTAAATACCAGGATGATAAAATGGGTTATCTCATCGCTCAGGAGAGTGTTATGGTAGGGGATATTTTATCTTTTGGTAATGGTGCGAGTGTATCTCCTGGCAATGTTTTACCTATTTCAAATATCCCTGAGGGAACTCCTATAAACAATATAGAGTTATCCCAAGGAGATGGGGGTAAAATCATCAGATCATCAGGATCCTATGGGATACTTCAGACTCATGATAATGGCAAATCCGTGATTCAGTTGCCTTCAGGAAAATGGACAACCATTGATTCAAGGAATAGGGCAACCATTGGAATAGTCGCTGGAGGAGGTAGGAGGGATAAACCTCTTATGAAGGCAGGAAAAATGTATCATAAATTAAAACCTAAAGCAAAATATTGGCCAATTGTAAGAAAAGTGAGAATGAATCCTGTTTCACATCCGCATGGTGGAGCTTCAGGGCATCCAGGAAAACCTACTACCGTTTCACGGAATACTCCACCTGGAAGAAAAGTTGGCCTTATTGCCGCAAAGAGAACTGGAAAGAGGTAAGTTTATATGCCAAAAAAATTTGTATATCAAGGTTTCGAATTAAATGAACTTCAAAAGATGCCAATTGAAGAGTTTTTAGATTTACTCCCAGCTAGACCCCGGAGAACATTAAGCCGAGGTCTATCACATACTCAAAAGAAACTATTATCAAAGATAAAAAGGGTTAGAAATGGGGAAAAAATACGTTTAAAGACGCATTCTAGAGATATGGTGGTAACCCCTGATTTTGTCGGGATTTCTATTGAAGTATATAATGGAAAAGAGTTTGTGAAGGTAGATATTCTTCCTGAAATGATTGGTCATTATTTATCGGAATTTACACTCACAAGAACACGGGTTAGACATGGATCTCCCGGTATGGGGGCTACAAGATCAAGTCTATATATCCCCTTGAAGTAGGTATATGAAATGAGAGGCTATTCTTTTAATCCAAAAAACGATGAAAAATTCGTAAGGGCATACGGGAAGGAATTGCATATTTCTCCTAAGTTTAGTGGAGAGATTTGTAGAGAACTTAAAGGCAAAAAACTTAGAGACGCTAGAGTCTTTCTCGAAGATATTATAAATATGATTAAACCAGTACCTATAAGAAGATTCAAAAAGGGTGTAGCTCATAGAAAAGGCTTAACTAAGGCTTATGCAGGTAGGTATCCTGTTAAAGCAGCAAAGGAGATAATGAAGGTGCTAAATAGCGCGGAAAGTAACGCAGAATATAAAGGCTTGAATACTGAGAGATTGCATATCAGACATATATCCGTAAATAGAGGTAGGATTATACGTGGGTTTAGATCAAGAGCTTTTGGGAAGGTAACTCCCCATAATACTCTTACATCTAATATCCAATTGATTTTTGAGGAAAAGTAATGGGCATTGAAAGAAAATTTATTGAGGATAATCTACGGATTTTATCAGTAAAGGAGTTTCTCCACAAGGAACTTGAAAGACCAGGATGTGGGGAAATAGATATAAAACGAACTCCTCAGGGTACAAGAGTCATAATTAATGCTCAAAGACCAGGACTAGTTATTGGCAGAAAAGGAGCCACTATAAAAAAACTCACCAGTATTATTCATAAAAAATACAAAATTGATAACCCTCAGATTGAAGTAAATGAACTTCAGATCTCTGAACTCAATGCCGATGTAATGGCAAAAAATATTGCATCATCATTAGAACGGGGGATTCATTTTAGGCGTGTAGCATATATGGCGCTAAGACGAATTATGGGTGCAGGAGCAAGAGGTGCACAAATTGAGATTTCAGGTAAACTTACTGGTGATAGATCAAAGTCAGTTAAATTTACTGATGGTTATCTAAAGCACTGTGGGGATCCAGCACTTATGTATGTTAGAAAGGGGATTTCTCAATCATCACCTAAACAAGGAGTCCTAGGGGTAAAGGTAATGATTATGCCCCCAGGTATTGTTTTGCCCGATGATATAGAGATTATAGACCCTGCTGAGGTTAGAGATGAGAAATTAGGGGCTATTAATGAAGAAAAAGTTGATGAATTAAAATCCCCAGACGATTTGAATATAACTAAACCGTCTGGATCTAAGAAGCCTGTTGGTAAGGTTAAGAAGCCTGTTGGTAAGGTTAAGAAGCCTGTTGGTAAGGTTAAGAAGCCTGTTGGTAAGGTTAAGAAGCCTGTTGGTAAGGTTAAGAAGCCTGTTGGTAAGGTTAAGAAG
>Ga0187827_10001106_pt1 | contig 40558 bp, 33 predicted proteins | sample ETNtaG_39_FD_167969 | JGI IMG/M metagenome (GOLD analysis project Ga0187827, IMG submission 167969) | Marine microbial and viral communities from oxygen minimum zone, Eastern Pacific Ocean - ETNP2014_SV_150_PacBio MetaG (Illumina Assembly) | ecosystem: Environmental > Aquatic > Marine > Hypoxic...
AACCAATATCTGAGAGACTCCCAGTTTGATGTTCATGATATTTGGCCCCTAAAGATTGTGCAGCATCTTCTATTATTCGAAGATCATGTTTCTGTGCAATTTCCATAATCTTATCCATATCTGCTGGGTGGCCAAATAGATGAACTGGAATTATCGCTTTACTTCTGACCGTAATCTTATTTTTCAGATCTTTAGGGTCAATAGTATAATGAGTCAAATCTATATCTACAAAAACTGGTTTTGCTCCAACGAGAAGAACTGCATTTGCTGTAGCTAAGAAGGTGAAAGAGGGAACCAAAACTTCATCACCTTCTTGTATATTTAAGGATAACAAAGCTGCATATAGAGAGGATGTACCTGAATTTAATGCAAAAACATGTTTTACATTTAAAAATGACTTTACGGAAGTCTCAAACTTCTGAGTGTATTGTCCTCCTTCAATTGATGATGTAGTTAATTGACCACTCATAATGACCTTCATAACTTCATTTTTCTCTTCATCACCAATAATGGGCATATTAATAGGTATCAAAACTGGTCACTCTTCAGATTCATAAACCTTAAGAAGATGAGTCTTAGATTCAAAAAACTTTCTAATAGGCTGGATTTTTTGGTTAACAGAATCGGCTACAGCAGATTTGAGATCAACTGGATGAAGTTTCTTTTCAAGATAAATAGTTTCTAGTTGTTGATATTCTGTGAAAGATAGAGGACCGCCGAACTTCCTTGGTCTGTCTACCTTAAATTCTTTAGTTTCATGAAACGAAATATATTTTGCTATTTCTAGAACAGGGTTATTCTCAACTTGACCTTCTGGACACCAAGCCTTATTCAATTTATCATGGATCTCTTTTTCACTGTCATGAATAAAAACACAAGTCCAAGGTTTTGACTTACTCATTTTACTAGATATCTTGGCATTATCATTAGATTGAGACATAGAGTTCACTGGTTCAGATAAACCAGTAAGTAAATGGTGATGCACAGCAACAGGAACCTTCCACTTCATCTTTGGAAAGACTTCTCGTGCTAGCATGTGGACTTTACGTTGATCCATTCCTGCATGTACTATAGATGCATCAATGGTTTCGATATCTACTGCTTGCATAGGAGGATATAAATATTGAGCGAAATGGAGATGGTCCTTCTCGCTTCGTCCCATGATTGTTAGACATCTTGTATTTCGAGAAAGTGTTACATGCTTTGAGAAACGTACAAGGTTCTCCCAGTAACTTTTAGAATCAGCATACAAGTCAGAACCCATGATGATATTAACTCCTGGACAAAAGAACTTGAAAGCTTCAGCATAATATTTCGAGGCGCTTTTTATTTTATCCCAATCGCTATCAAACTTATTATTGATATAGCTATGCCAATCAGCAAGAAAAATTTTGCATTTTATTCCTGCTTTAATAAAATCATTTATTTTGAAACCTGTTAACATGAGACTTCCAAGATGAAGTAGACCAGATATTTCTAAACCTATGTAGTGGGAAGGATGAGCATCGGTTTCAAGAAGGTCCCGTAAATCCTGTACAGTTACAATTTCCTCAATTGGAGGTTTTGAAATAAGATCTATTTTGCCTTCAATATCCACATACCTTCACCTTTTGTTCTTCTTGATTCAGCATTTATAAATCAACCCACAATATGACTGCAAAAATAGTTATCATTTAACTAATTTAAATAGAGAAAATAATTCGAATTAATTATGATGATATTTTCATTTATCATTAAGTACACTTACATCCAATAAGACAAATGGGTAAAAACACAAAATACTTTAGCATGACACATAATAGAACAAGGCCATGAAGATAATTAATCTCTCTAACGAAGAAGAGAAGATTCGAACATTCTTCAAGTTAATTAGTTTAATATCATTAGTGGTAATCATCAGCACTTCAATATATGGAATTCTAGGAACACTAATCCAAGGTGGGAATGTAGTTGGAGAAGTTCTTGTAACATTAGAGGTCCCACCAATTGAAGTTTTTCCACTTTTCTACTCTAAACCAATAACCTGGCTTTCTGCAGCTATTTTGGCTCTTTACTTCTCATCACTAGAGTTAGGAAAAGATATGGTTATGCAATGGCGAAAGTTTCATAGAGATATCCTCAAGTTTTTCGCATTTTTTGTTTGTGCTATGGCCACCTATGAAGTGTTATTTAATTTCACATTATGGGGAGGATTAATCGCAAGCGACTCAATATTGGGAGAATTAAATGTCGATATTATTAAAAACACATTTCCTAACCCTGAAACACCTTGGAACATAGTTTTTGCAACAAAGCTGTTCACAGTTTTAACAATTATTTCAGCATATTCTTTTTACTACCTTCAAAGAATAGAGTCTAAGATAAACGAAAGACATCTGAGTCACTCTGCACCTTAAGAAGTAAGAAAAGAAATGTAGCGGTCCCTAAGGAATAACCAAATATTGCTAAATAAGCAAATGAGGTAAAACCTGAACCTATAAGTGAAAATGCTGAGTAAGCGTGATATGCAAATATTAGAAGATTGTATAAACCTGCAGCTAATGCTATACTTCTTAAAACAATTACTTTTTTTCGCATAAAAATTAACACTGCAGAAAATAAACTGACAATACCCGGTAGAACCAGTAGCAAATCACCTTGTTGCAATAGTACAATTGAAAACCAAAATATACTTGCCGCTAAGAACAATAATGCTGTAATTTGTGAAAATCTTGAGATTCTTTCGCCTGTCATATTCGTTTCGCTAATTACGGTTCAAGATATCAGAATTTAACCATTGCTCTCATAAAATCAAAATAATCAATACTTTACTTACATAATAATCATATTAAAGATAGTGCTAAACAATATCCAAAGCAAATATATCATTAAAATATACAGTATTGGATTAAGTATTGAAGACAGAACAGACACAAGACTATGTTTCTGAGATGAAAAGCTCAGAAAAAAGCACCATCAATCTTAGCGAATCCATTTTGGTTTCAGCTACATATAACGGAAACAAAAAAGTGGCTGCACTAAAGTTTTACAACACCGAGACAAAAAAAATTCATTATTGGTACGATAATACAGACCATAAACCATACTGTTTAGTTAAAATTGAATCGATATCTGATGAAACAATTAATGATATTAAAAAAAGACCAGATATAAAAGATATCGAGAATATTAAAAAAAATGACCTCATAACTGATAAAGAGATAGACATGTTCAAAATTATTGCCACGGACCCGCTTGCCATAGGAGGAGGTTTTAATAGAAAAAGTATAAGAGATACAGTAGAATCATGGGAAGCCGATATCAAATATTACGAAACTTATCTTTATGATAAAGGATTTCCGATTGGTGCACATTATAGAATAAAGGAATCAAAAATAGTTCCTGTTAAGCATAAACTTCCTGAGGAAATGCAAAAAGGAGTTGAAAAAACACTAGAAAAAGCTAAGTCATATCTCAAAAAAAGTATTCAAGAATGGGCAGGACTCCTAAGTCAACCTCTTCCAGAATTAAGGCGACTTGCACTTGATATAGAAGTAGTACCGGAAGAGGAAAACAGGATACCTGACCCAAACGAAGCTGGTCAAGAAGTGATTGCAGTTAGTTTGGTAGGAAGTGATGGTCTTGGAAAGGTTCTGGTCCTTAGAAGGAAGGAATGTACACAAAACGAAAAAAATAAGAATGAAGATTTTAAAACCGTATTTTTTGATGATGAGAAAGATCTTCTCTCCGAAGTCTTTAAGCACATAGTTCAGTACCCTTTTATTTTAACATACAACGGTGATGACTTTGATCTTAACTATCTATATCACCGTGCTTTGAAATTAAAAAATGGGTTCAAGTCAGAAGAAATACCAATATCCTTAGGAAATAATGTAGCATATGTAAGACCCGGCATTCATATCGACTTGTATAAGACATTCAATAACCGTTCAATACAAGGTTACGCCTTCAATAATAGATATACTGATCACACTTTGAATGGAGTAAGTAAAGCTCTACTCAACGAAGGAAAGATACAATTTGAAGGTACAATTGGAGATTTGTCATATAACAAATTAGCCAAGTATTGTTATCAGGATTCTAAGATAACATATGGGCTGACAAGTTTCAGTGATGACCTCCTCATGAAACTCCTTCTAGTTATCTCTAGAGTAGCAAAGATGCCAATTGATGATGTAGCAAGGCTTTCAGTGTCAAACTGGATAAGAAGTATGATGTATTTTGAACACAGACAACAGAATGCCTTAATCCCTAGAAGAGGAGACCTGGAAGGTAAAGAACAGTCAGTGGCATCTGAAGCTATTATTAAAGGAAAGAAGTATAAAGGAGGAATCGTTGTTGAGCCTAAAAGTGGTGTCTATTTTGATGTTGCAGTTCTAGATTTTGCAAGCCTTTACCCAAGTCTAATTAAAGTACATAATCTTTCTTACGAAACAGTAAGGTGCAAACATTCCAATTGTAAGTTGAATATGATACCTGAGACTAAACACTGGGCTTGTTCCAAAAGAAGAGGACTAACTTCAAATATAATTGGTTCTCTGCGAGATATCAGGGTTGACCATTATAAACCTCTCTCAAAGAAACTGAGTTTAACGAAAGAAGAAAGAGAATTAGCTAAAGTTGTTTCACAAGCACTCAAAGTAATCTTAAACGCTAGCTACGGTGTTATGGGGGCAGAAATTTATCCACTGTATTATCTTCCAGCAGCTGATGCAACAGCAGCATTGGGAAGATACTCGATAACTCACACAATAGAGAAGTGTGAGGAACTAAAAATAAATGTGATCTATGGAGATACTGATTCTTTGTTTCTCAAGAGTCCTACAGAAAACCAAGTTAAAACTATCACTCGATGGGCAGAAAATGACCTGGGAATTGAACTTGATCTTGAGAAGGTATACAGATATGTAGCGTTTAGTGAGAGAAAAAAGAATTACTTAGGAGTGCTACCTGATGGTAGTGTTGATGTTAAGGGACTTACAGGAAAAAAAAGTCATACACCAGCCTTTATCCGAAAAGCATTCTATGAAACAATAGATATTCTAAGTAAAGTAATTACTGAGAAAGATTTCGAAAGTGCAAGGGAAGAGATAAAAACATACCTTCGAGAAAAGTATCTGTTGTTGAAGAATAAAGAGATACCTATTGAAGATCTTGCATTTAATATCGTAATGAGTAAATCTCCAAAATCATATACTAAGACAAGACCCCAACACGTAAAAGCTGCCGAAATCCTAGTGGACCAAGGTCTAGAGATCAAAGCTGGAGATATAATCTCATTTGTAAAGACAACTAATGCAACTGGAGTAAAACCGGTAGCACTTGCAAATATCCACGATGTTGATACCAAAAAATATGAAAATTATATGCGAAGCACATTTGATCAAATATTAAGTTCACTAGGCTATGATTTTGACGAGATTGTTGGTGCAACAAAATTAGAAGATTTCTTCTGGTAAAATTAATAGCTTGATGAAATTCAAGCAAAATAGACTCAAGCAGGTACATTAAGTTAATATGAATCAGATCAAGATATACGATAATTCAGAGAATTTTTTCATAAGAAAATATTAGGGTCCTTCTTTACCAGTCATAGGTGCATTTGAATTCAAAGATATTAGAAAAAACATCAGAACCTAATAAGATTAACCTAGGAGTAATAATTCTTGCAGGAGGCAAAAGTAGCAGGATGAAATCCAATAAGGTTTTTCTCAAAATTAATGGTGAACCATTATTAATGCATGTAGTTAGAGAGACATCTAAGATTTCCGATCATATTATAGTTGCAATAGGAAAATATGATAAAGAAGAAGATTACGCATCAATCCTCCCAAGATTTGTGAAAATAATCCATGACAAAACGGAAACAAAAGCCGCATCATATGGAATGCTTACTGGTCTCGAAGCAATAGAATCTGATTACGCAATTATTCTTGCAGTTGATACACCATTCATAAACATCAATGTGATCAAACAATTACATCTTGAAGTTCAAGGGTTTGATACCGCTATTCCAATCTGGTCCAACGGTAATATTGAGCCACTATTTGCAGTTTATAATGTTGCAACGACTCTTGTGGCAGTTAGGAATGCAGTCAAAGAAGGTGAAGTCCGAATAAAAGATGTAATTAATAAGCTAAGTCACATAAATTACGTTCCAATTGAAAGATTTACGGACTCAGCCACAAAGTTTAATTGTTTTTTTAATATCAATACACCTGAGGATTTTAAGAATGCTAAACAAGCATTGAGAAGAAAACACTCAACAAAGTAAGAAATGATTATACCAAAAAAACACGTATACAGTATACACAAACAGTCATATCGGTCTGTAAGTATGGTCAGAAGAGCACATCAAAAAAGACTAGTCTCAACATTAGACCAACCATAATAGGAATTTAAAAACAAGAAGTTTTTTTTAGGATAACAAATACTTTAGAATTGATAAGTAAGAGGAGAAATTTATAGGATGAAAAGCCAACAACGGAGATTTTTTAATTTGATTAAATATAAAGAAGCTTTATCTAAAATGAAAAAAGCTATCCCGAATAGAACACTTAAAGAAGAAAAAATAAAGAGTGTAAAATCTTTGGGTAGAGTTTTAGCGGAAAATATAATTGCTAAAAAAGCACTACCGGACCATGACTTTGCGGCTATGGATGGATACGCAGTTAAAACCAAAGATATTCAAAATGCTTCGAAAAATAATCCCATAGAACTCAATAGTATAGGAGAGCTATATCCTCCAGATCATCCAACTAAAGTAGCTATAGAAGAATTTGAAGCAACATATGTGGCATGTGGTGCACCCATTCCAAGTGGAGCTGATGCAGTAGTCAAAGTGGAATTCACTAGAAGAGATAAAGAAAAAATAATAATAATGAAACAAATAGAAAAAAATAGAAATATTGCTAAAATCGGTGAAGATATAAAGAAGAATGAGATAGTCCTTTCAAAAGGTCGCATCATAAGACCTCAAGACATAGGGCTTTTAGTGGCAATGAATTTGGAATTTGTCAGTGTTATAAAAAAACCAAAGGTGGCAATAATATCTGTAGGAGATGAGTTATCAAAACCATTCGGAATACCCTCAAATAAAATTGTAAACAATAATGCTTACATAATTTCTAGTCTAGTTGAATACTTCAATGCCGAACCAATCATCATGGGTATCGCAAAAGATAAGATAGATAGTATAGAACATATGATAAGAACTAGTTTAGAAAAAGCTGACATTATAATAACAATTGCAGGATGTTCAGTTGGACTCAAAGATTATGTGCCAGATGTTATAAAAAAAATAGGTGACCCAGGGATTATTTTTCATGGAATATCACTTAGTGCTGGAAAAGGTAGTGGGGTAGCTGTGGCTAAAGAAAAGCCAATAATCATGCTCCCGGGTCATGTTGGTTCAACTGTTGCTACGTTCTACTTGTTGGTAACACCAATTCTAAATATGCAACTAGGTTTAGGTTTTTGCGATCTCCTTCCAAATATTAGAGGATTACTAGCTGAAAAAGTCACTGCAAAACCTGCAATAGACCTTGTTTTACCGGTTAAAGTGTATAAACAACTCGATAAATACCGAATTGTACCACTAAAGAAACATCCATCAATATTGAAAAACTTAACCGAAGCTAATGGTTACGCGTTTGTTCCTGCAGGTACAGAAAAGAAAAAGAATGAGATTATAGATGTAAAGATATTTGGTGGGTTAGAGTTCTTTAATATAGTGAGTTGAACATTCTTGAGGAAAATATTAGCCATAATTGGAACCAGTAAATCAGGAAAAACTTCAACTGTAGAATATCTTGTCACAAATCTAGTGAAAAAGGGATTAAGAATCGGTTCTGCAAAACATGTTCATCACCCTGATTTCTCAATAGATTTAGAAGGAAAAGATACATGGCGACATGCAAACGCAGGGTCTAAAAGAGTAATATGTTTATCTGAAGATGAGGTTACAATCATACGGAAGGAAAAAGGACCTGGATACAAACTTGATGACATATTAAAACTCTATCAAGATGATGAGTTTGATTTAATTATTCTTGAAGGATTTCACTGGATTGTTTCAAGTAGAAATGAGGTGATGAAGATAATAACCGCAAAAGATGTAGAAGATGCCAAGAAACGACTGAATGGAACTATTCCACCAATCTTAGCAATTACAGGAAAGATATCCAATATACACAAGGGTAAATCAATCAAAGAAATACCAATAATCAATATAAAAGATGGTGAGAACCAACTACTTAATCTAGTCATGGATAAACTTCTTATAAATACAGACACTTAGATAAAACTTATTTCAATTGAAATGATATTGTTAGTTGTTTTTTCCAGGGGTAAGATTATATCCATAATTTTTAAACGTTAAATTATCGGAATTTCTATTTATTGTCCAATGAAAGTGTTTTATTTAGTTCAGATTTCAAAATACTGCTCACTTTCTTTCCATCAACTCGACCTCTTGCATCAGACATAACTTGCCCCATAAGGTTACTGAAGGATGCAATACCTTTTTCGTCAATTAATTCTCTATTTTCATCTATAATTGTTTTTACTAATACATATAATTTATTATCTGTTAATGCAGTCAATCCAATTTTTTCTATGGCTTCTTCAACATTCTTTACTTCCCTTTTTAGAATTAGCTCAAGAATCTGAGGAATAGCTTCTTTTGAAACTATTCCATTATCAAGCGTTGTAAATAATGACTTAATCATAGCAGCCGTAAGAATTGTGGTGTCTAGCCCTGCACGCGATAGGTTTACCACAGTTTCTGTTAACGTTGCCGCGATTAAACTTGATGGAACATTAGTGGTATTAGCTAATTCTTCAAAGATATCTATGAATGATGAATCAGATATTTGGATAGCGAGTTTACGGCTTAAAGAGAATTTTGAGATATATTCCAATATCTGTTCTTCCCATGGTTGAGGAATATTTCGTTTTAATTCATTGACAAGTTTTGAACTTATTGTTATTGGGGGAATATCCGTTTCAGGATACATTCTAGCTGATCCAGGACGGGGTCTAATGAACCTGGTTTTTCCATCAGGCGTAGGTCCTCTAGTCTCAGCTGGTACACCGCTAAAGGCAGATTGTATTCTTTTTTGAATTGCTTCTGAAGCTTTCTCTAACTTTCCTTTTTCACCTGATAAAAGCAAAAAACCATCCAATTCATTCAGATGCAATTTTTGCCTAATTTTTTTCACCTCAATAGAAGTAACTCCATGTCCTGGAATCTCATCTGAATGAAGCAGCCCACTGATTCCATAAAATCGTGCTACATCAGCTAATTCACGTCCAAATCTTACATCTGGAAATTCTTCAAAACTAAGAATGTCTGAAAGCTTCTTAAGTTTTACAGCGTAGATTTTCATATCTTTCTTCAAAACTTTTTTCAGAATTGTATTGTTGTTTTTCTGAAATAAGGCCGTGATATCACTAGGTTTATTTTGAAAATCTTCAGGTATTAATCCTCTATTTATCAACTCATCTTTAAGATTAATTAGGCTCTTCTGTCTTAAAACTTCAAAATTGATTATTTTCTCTAATAAATCGAGCCTTTGAACACCTTTCACTTCCACAACTTCACCATCAAAAATTGAGATATTAACATCCTGCCTAATAGTTCCGAGTCCACGTGATACAAGTCGTGTTGATCTCATCAATCTACCCAATGCGTAAGCTATTTCTTGAACTTCTTTTGGAGTTGTTGTTACTGGTGCTAAAGCAACCTCAACCAATGGCACACCTAATCGATCTAAACCATAATTTCGTTTATTCTTTGAATCCCCCAATAACCTTGCTGCATCCTCCTCAAGGAATATTGCTTGGACAGGTACTGATCGATTACTTGTTTTTAACTCACCTCCAGTGGATACAACTAGAGTTCTCTGGAAACCTGTTGTGTTGGAACCATCAATCACTATTTTCCGCATAACATGAAGCTCATTAATGGGATTTGAGCTGAGTGCTAAACCAATTATTAATGATGTTTTTACAGCTTCCATGCTTATTGAGTGCGGTGGTTCGTCATCTAATTCCACTAAGCAAGATGAATTTTCTCCAATTTCGTATTTTATTCTTAAATTCTTTTCAAACTCGAAGCGTGCTGCTGGGTCTATTTTACCTAATTCGCTCTGGGTAGGTCTGAGAGTTCTATACATTGTGTTTACAAAGCTATCTTCAAATTTCTTGCATCTACAAAATAACTTCGTCGGAGTATTGAGCTGCTGATGGATTTCCAGTCCAACTTTCAAACCAATTTCTTCAGGTTCAAATAAACTCATATTTTTTTCTCCTTTCGAAAGTAGATCTTTCCAGATATTCACCAGCAATATTTTCATGCATTAATATTTCGGCTTCTTTACCAGATTGAGCGTTTCCAAGAGCCCACATCATTTTCACCAATGCTGTTTCTGGAAGCATATCGCCTAGAGGAATCACGCCAATTTTTAGAAGGTCTCTTCCTGAATCATACACTGTTAAATTGACTCGCCCCCAGATACATTGAGAAGTCATTCCTACTAGAAGACCTTTTTTTACAGCATCATCAATAGATTGGTAACAATCCTCACCTAAATGACCTAGTCCGGTTCCTTCAAAAACTATCCCTCTATATCCTGAATCTACGAGATGATCAATTATCTTGTAATTGAAACTTGGATAAAATTTAATTAGAGCAACATCTTTTTCGAATTGGCACCTTGCTTTAAATTGTAGTGATGAATTTTTCAGTGGCAAATCTTCTGTAAGAACCTCAACTTTCTCATCCTTGAAAAAAGCTACTGGTGAAATATCTATTGACTGGAACGCATCTCGTCTACTTGTATGATTTTTCCGAACTCGAGTACCCCGATGAATTGCAACAGTACTATCATTTACACTCCCATGCATTGCAACATAAACACCTGAAAAAGGGATTCTCGTCACACTTGCTACCGCACCAATAAGGTTCAATGCTGCATCTGAAGATGGTCTGTCAGTTGACCTCTGTGACCCAACCAAGATTATTGGAACGGGTGAGTTTGAGAGAGCAAAACTAAGCGCTGCAGATGTATAACCCATAGTATCAGTTCCATGAGCTATGATGATTCCATCAAATCCTTCAGTGATCTCCTTCACGGTTTTTTCAGCTATTATATTCCAGTGATCTGCATTGATATGTTCACTATAGATATTCAAGAGCGGCTCAGTATGAATCTGAGCATATTTTCCAATTTCTGGAACAATAGCATAAAGCTCATTAGTAGAAAATTGAGGATGAACACCCCCAGTTCGGTAATCCACTCTACTAGCAATAGTCCCTCCAGTTCCAATAATAGCTACTTTCGGAAGTTTTGGATCTAATTTTGGTGTTTTAGGTGGTTGAAATGATGGGGCACTTCTTTTAGTAATTAGTTTTATAGATATAATTTTCTTAGTTCTTAATCCAACATTGTAACCATTACTCATTTTGATCACTATATGTTGGTCATCAGCATATTCATACCGTGGCATAAGAGACCCTTGAATTGATTCATTGTTGGTTTTTACATCAATAAAATCACCAATAGAAACTTTTGATTTTGATAGTAGATTATATGATACTCCTTTATATCCTTGAATATCTGTCAACGCTCTCGTAAAGGAGATTCATTCCACATGAATTAAACCTTTGATGTTTGTTTAAAGTAGAATTTCTAGAAAGGAAGTCTAAAGATTTAATCAATAGAAAACCTAGAATAAATGCAACATATTGAAGAATCCCAATATGTCATACTGTGGTTAAGTACCTGACTAGCCATAGGTTCGACCAGCCCATTTCATAGTCGGGTGGCAAGTAGGTTCAGAAGCAAGTTCAATTCGGCCATTAATTTTTTGCTAGAATCTCTTTACGTCTGTCCACTGTATGAAACGCTTCTGCGCCTGTTCCTATCAAAACAACTGGTATGCCCAATGACACTTCAATATCTTCAACAAACTTTTTAGCATTATTAGATAACTTTCTAAATTCTGTAACCCCTGCAACTTCAGGGAATACAACATCAAGCTTTGTTATTGCTATTTGTGATGCACTATTTAGCATCACTGCTCTCTTTGCTAAATCCATATCAAATGGTGCAGCTCTTCTTGCGCGTCCCGTTACTGTGCCCACCTCTTTCCAACCATACTCAGAAGCCACTTGGTCAGTCAATTCATTCTTTATTGGACCGCTGCCAACTCTTGTAACATATGCTTTGAATACAACAATTACTTCGTCAATCTTCTTAGGACCTAATCCTACGTCAGAACAGATTGCAGATGCACAGACATCTTTTGAAGTGACATATGGATGTGTTCCAAAATAAAGAGATAGAAATGTTCCTTGAGTACCTTCAACAAGAACCTGTTTACCTTCATCAATTAATCTATTCACTTCAAGTGGAATATCTGCTAAAAAACTAGATGTAGATTCGATTTCATTAAGTATCTTACCGGAACGCAAAACTCTATCTGAATTTGCTGGTCCTGTTCCTGTTCCCGTAGTCCCAATTCTTGATTTCAAATATCCTTGTTTATCTTGAAGAATATGTTTTTCCTCAATTACAGCACATTGTGGATCCACTAAAATCCTTTTTTCCAATTTGTATTTTCTTGCTTCTTCAATTAAGACATTTGGATTTACAAGAACACCTGGGCCAATCATTAGTTTAGATGACTCATTTAATATTCCACTGGGAATCATTCTTAACTTGAATTCTTTTCCTTGATGTATTACTGTATGGCCGGCGTTTGGTCCAACGCCTCCTCTTACTGTAGCTGCTACAGAGTCTTTCATTGCAAGATATGAAACAATTTTTCCTTTACCTTCATCTCCAAAAAAACCACCAATAACCACCATAGTCAACTTTATCATCTCTTTGCTCTATGATTCACATATTTATTCATTCAATATTATTGGCCAAAACGTCTCAACCGATTTTGATATGTTCTAATTGCCCTCATAAGATCTATTTTACGAAAATCTGGCCAATATACATCCAAAAAAACTAATTCACTATATGCTCCTTGCCAAAGAAGAAAGCCACTGAGTCTCTCTTCACCTGATGTACGGATAATTAGTTCTGGTTCTGGATTCGGTAAATGAGCTGTGTAAAGATATTTATCAACAGTCTTAATATCGATATCATTAATTTCCAACCTACCCTTGTTTACTTCTTCAGTTATTTTCCGTATGACATCAAGTATTTCAGTTCTTCCTCCATATGCAATTGCTATGTTCAAAAAATGATTTGAATAATTTTTGGTTTTTTCTTCAAGATTATTTAGTGTTTCCCTAATCTCTTCTGTAAGGTAATCTGAGTTCCCAAGGGACTTTACTTTTATTTTATATCGGTGAATCCTTTCATCATCAAGAAGATCTTTAAGCTTTTCTTCAATAACTTCAAAAAGTTCATCGAGCTCTTCTTGTGGTCTATCAAGATTCTCAGTTGAGAGAGCATAGAGTGTTACCGCTTTTATACCAATATCATGACACCACTCAAGAATATGTTCAGCATTATCTGCACCTCTTCGATGACCCAATCTTCGAGGGTATGTGTGCATAAAAGCCCAGCGTCGATTTCCATCTAAAATTATTCCAATATGCTGGGGAATTGTAGCTTTAGTTATTTGTCCTTCTAAATACTTTCGATAGACATTATACAGTCCTACTAGAAATGGTTTGTATAAAATACTCCTCATTATTCCAAAATATCTCAATGTTGACTTCTGGCATCATTGTAATGTTTCGCTTATAATTATGTTGCTTAGATATGTTATTTAATTCTCGTTATATCTTATTTAACCTATTCACAATTATCAGATGAAAAATATCAAATTAACATTTTGAATTATCAATTAAGAGTAATTCAATAAAAATGATTATCTTTCAAATTTTTGGTATTCATTTCCTTTAGATTTTTTACGTGACTGAATATACGTGTAAACAATAGTTACTATTAGGAAGAAAATAGCAAATCCAACTAATAAAAAGGATATTAATGTGGCTGTACTCCCAGATCCCATCAATATTTCGGAAAATTGAAGCACTGGAAAATAAAGAAGTGCCAGTATTATGATCCCTACACTGTTACTGAGAATCCAAATACTTCCCTTTAGATAATTAACCAATACAGCCCCAGCAAAATACACTCCAATTCCTATCCAAAGAATCAAGAGTGCTTCTTGAATGAATTTACCCAATAAAAAGGCTCCATGAATCCATATCGTGTTAGCATCTATCTGGACACTTTGAAATGCCTCTGTTCCGGATACTACCGCAAAAGCAGTAAAGAATGAGGTTGCAATAATGAGGAGACTGGCCATAGAAGAGAATAATCTAAGATATCCTGATGGTTTTAGACGTGGAAGTAGCTCGACCCATTTATCCAAATCAAATCCTCGAATTAGAAATGTTCCACCAATTAATCCCAGTGCAATAAAACTCATAATTCTTTCTTGACCAAAGAAGAAAGCTATAGAACTAATCAATAAGAAAATGCCAGGTACACCCAATGCAATTCTTGAATATCTTCTATCATATACCAACATTTTCAGGTATCTACCCAATACTGCATAAGTTTCTTCTAAACTCTTACTATGTTTCACAACTACTCTTTTTACAGAAACAACTTCAACAAGGTTCTGGATAATTGGAATAACCATTTCATCTTCAACTCCATCTGAAACTAATACCACACCTTCAGCTGTAGAATTACTAGTGATTTTTTTTACCTGTGTTCGAATTGTTTTATCTGCTTCAAATCCGCCTTTATTACTTCCAGCCACTACTGCAATATCGCAGTGATATCCTTTTTCTACTAACTCATCAAATTGTTTAACGGCCGCAAATATAGCATTTGCGTCTGCTTCCTCTGGATCAGATAAAGCGAGCTCAGAGGCAGCATAGAGACAATCTTTTCTACCCACTACTGGGGTCTTAATATTGCTCTTTTCTCCAATATCGTTGTCTCGGTCTACACATAAAACCAATAGTTTATTGGTTTGGATATCTTTAGTGCTCAATTCTTGTTTTATTATGTTAGAGAGGTTTTACTTAAACAATAGCTCCCAATCTAATTGATTGTTGATTGTCGAATAATTATTTCTCAACTTCGTCTTCAAAGATTAATTTTAAATCTTCAAATGAGAGTTTTCCGCCTTTTGAGAACTTATCTTTAGCTATACTTTTAGCTTTTACAAGTAATTTATGTTCTTTAATTCTAAATTTCTCTTCTTCTTCTTTTTTTTCTGAGATAATAATTTCTTTACGTTTACTTTTAATCTCTTCAAGTTGTTTGTCTGTCTTTGCGATACTCTCTTCTAATTCCAAAATCTCTTCTCTAATCTCATTAATTTCTTTGAAAAGTTGATCTCTTGCTCTATAGTCATTTGCGAGTTTATCTTTTCCTGATTCAAATTCATCTTTGAATTCTTCCCCTGAAAGATTAATAACATCCATCTCATCCTTTAATATATTAATTTCAGACCTTAAATTATGGATGTCTTTTCTTGTTTCATAAGCCTTTTTCCATTTTTGTAAATCTAATTCTAGATTCTTAATTAATTGGACTAGTTCCTTCTCTTCATCTATTGTAAGTTTTTCAGTTTGTATCTTCCAATCTGCCTCTTTGAGTCTCTCAGCTATCTTATCACCATTTTCATTAGGAAGATTTTTTTCAAACTTTTTTGCATTTTCTTCAATAATTTGTATTTTAAGTCGTAATTCTCTAATCTTAGAAAGAGTTTCTCGTCTCGTTTTTCGCGTATCTTGATAAAAACCATATCCTACATCAAGATTTTCTCTTGTTTCATTAATTTTTTTAGAAAGTCCTCTTATTTCTTCATTTAGTTCTTTTCTTTTATTATGAGCTAGCTTAATTTCTTTAATCAACCCTGACAGATATGTAAGTAATGATGTAATCTTCTGATTAATATTTTCGATTTCTTCAGAATCTTTTGATTGCAACTTAAGCCAAACCATTGTTAACAGCTCAAATAACCATTGCGTTGCCATGTTTGTATTACTTAATTATAGCTTCAGTTTTTTTATTTTTATTTAAAAAAAGTATAATGGTGTTCAATTTTTAACTGCAAGCATAGCATAGTTTGAGGAGAATGCCAAAGTCACCAACACGAATATGCTTGATTAATATGAAACTAGGTATAGTAAAAATCACTTGTCTTTCTAGAAATATTTACAATATTAAAAGTGCAGGTTTTATACTGGGCGATATAATATCAAAGAAACTTCTGGAGCACAACAATTGACAAAAAAAAGCGATTTGATAATAATGGGGCTAGATGAAGCTGGTCGGGGTTCTATAATCGGACCGTTGCTCATTGGAGGAGTAGTCATTGAAAAAAGTAAACTTGATCAATTATCAAAAATTGGAGTCAAAGATTCAAAACTACTTACTCCAAACAATAGAAATCGATTGTTAAAATTAATCAAGAATATATCAAAGAAGGTTGTAACTCAAAAAATATGTCCATCTGAAATTGATGAATATGTGAGTAAAGGCAAAAAATATAGACGACTAAATTATCTTGAGGCTATAACAATGGGTCAAATAGCACTGAATCAAGATCCAGATATCATCTACGTAGATGCCGCTGATATTAATCCAAAAAGATTTGCAGATGATATTAGATCCATCCTGACAAAAGATGTTACGATATTTTCAGCTCACAAAGCTGACCAAAAATATCCTATTGTCTCGGCTGCTTCAATTGTTGCCAAATGTGAGCGGGATGCCGAAATTGCAAAGATATCTGAAGAAAATGGATATTTTGGAAGTGGTTATCCTTCAGATCCAAGAACAATAAAATTCCTTGAAGGATGGTTTTCTAACCAAGGTGAAGCACCTTCATTCTCAAGGAAATCTTGGAAAACTTGGGAGAAAATTAAATCTACAAGCCTAGAGGATTATTAATTATTTTAGAAGATTGCATTTATCATGATGTGGTCTTTATCGAAAGGATCAAGTTTAATGATTTGTTGAATTTTAAATCCTTCTTTTTCTACCTTTGATATTTCTTGTTGAAATATTCTCTCAGGATCAATATTCGCATCAATACTTCTAGACTTAATAATTAGTAGAATGTTTCCTCCTTTTATCAAGTGTCTTTTACAATTCATTATAGCAATCTCTGTCTGGTCTCGCTGGGCTATATCACAATATACTATATTCACTTTAGTGAAAATTGCAGTATACGAATTTGGTTTTCGAGCATCTTCTACTATTGGGATCACATTCTTTCTTTTTAGTGCAACACGTTCAATAAATTCTCTGGCTACACGAGGTGCATTTTCAACTGCGAATATTATTCCTTCATCACCTATTATGTCGGATACATGACTTGCAGTTGTACCTGTTGAGGTACCTAGATATAACATTCGACTTCCTTCGATTATTGGAAAATTATTTAGACCATTGAGTAATGCTGCCGATAATTTACTTCTAAAAGGGTCCCATATTCTGTAATCTTCACCATCAAGCTTTAAAATTGCTTCTCCATACACATTGGTACCAGGAACGAGATTTAAGGTAACAAGTTTATCTTTACCTTCTAGCCTTATTTTTCTTAATCTTGGGTTTCCTTCTTTTTTTATCACTTGTATTTTCCTTCTGCCTAAACTCGAGGTTTCTAGGTTTTGGTGGTTCTCCATACTTTTTCTTTATCTCCTCTAATCTCTGATCAAACTTTTCTTTGAGACCATCCTCATGCGTTCCACGATAAGCATCTATCCTACTAGCAATTGCAATTTTTGCTGCAAGAGAGCGCGCTATTTTTCCTCTTTGCCATTTTGGTGCAACATGCACAGCTTGATGTTGAAATAATATTCCATGTTTTGGTGGTCTTGCGCCTGTACGAATAGCTCTAAAGAGAGCTTTCTCGGCCCCTAAAACTTGTATTGTACTAGCCGGAAGACGGGCTATCTTTTGTAATCCACCGGATTTCACAATCAATCTTGCTCCAATTGTTTCTCCTGCCACTGAAGCTATATTAGGTGCAAATTGATTCATTGTTTTTTCAACATGTTTTGCTAGGCTATCTCTCACTGATGATAATTGGGTTACTTCTTTAGAAAGACTGGATATCTTTTGTAAATCTTCATTTCTAAGTTCTGTTCCCTTTGACCTATGTGCTGCAGAAAGTATCTCTTCGGCTTTTTCAGATGTAAAACCACATCCCTCAAGTTTTTTCATTGTAATATTTTTGCGTCTCTCAAAATTATTAACAAATTTTATGTATACTTCTGGACTATCCAAGATTCTTTCAAGTTCAGGAAAATGTAAACCATACCATTCTTTAACTCTTGCCTCTAAAATGTTGACAACTTTATCTATTTCATCGAGAGCTTGAACAGATTGCATAACCTGTAAATCAGGCTTGGAAGCCAATTCTCTAAGTTTTACATTTGATAATTCAAGTGCAAAAACTCTAACTAACTCTTTAGATTCCTTCTCATTCTTAGACCAACCAGCATCTACAATTAACCTTAATTTTCTATTTTGTAAACGATTAATCTCGCCATATGAAAGAGTTCCTACTTTGAACCCATTTTTATCTAATGCTTTCTTTAACGCTTCTTCATAAATTAAAAATTCATCAAATCCTCTCTCTTTTGCTTCCAAAATAATGCTTCTAAGCCAATCATCAATTTCACCCAATTCTATTTGTCGAAATCTTTGAATATCTTCTCCGGCTGGATATTTTTTTACTAACATTGTTTTCATTGATTTATCTAAAATCAAAACACCTAATTCTGTTAGAAATAACCTTCCTTTCATAATGTATCTCCTACCTCCACCGTGAGAGTGTTGACATAAATCCTTACCTACTGATTAATGTGCCTAAAAAAAATACTGGAATTCAGATTTAGTATTAACCACCAAAAGACAAACGTTTAAAGCGAGAAATCTAGATGTGAAGGATGATTATGTTTGAAACTTCATGAAAAGAGCAATCAAAACGATTTGCAGGTCTCTTTTCAGCTGAAGAATTTCATAATGAATAATCCAGTTATGTTAGCATCTGGTGTAGTGGGTGTTCATCCAGATATTCTTCCTCGTGTAGCTGAGGCTGGAGCAGGAGCAATGGTGACAAAATCTATCAGTATGAATCCCAGAGAAGGGTATCGTAACCCTACTGTTGTTGAAGTTGAAAGCGGTTATGTGAATGCTATTGGACTTTCCAATCCAGGTGTTAATGCATTCTCAAAAGAGTTAGCAACTTTGAAGGAGAAACCTATACCCATAGTAGTAAGCTTATTTGGGTCTACACCCACTGAATTTAGTGATATGATTTCAAGATTAGAATCCAGCTCAGTTGATTGTTACGAATTAAATCTATCTTGTCCTCATGTAGAGAAAGTTGGCCTTGAAGTAGGACAAGACCCTGAAGCAGTTTCATCAATTGTCAAAATTGCAAAAAAGTTTTCCTCAAGACCTGTTTTGATAAAAGTTTCGTCCAACATTACGGATATTGTAGAAATAGTTTCAGCCGCGAAAGATTCAGGTGCCGACGGAGTAACTGCAATAAACACAGTTCGGGCTATGGTTATTGATATAGAAACTGGTCGTCCCATACTCTCTAATAATGTAGGTGGGCTTTCCGGTCCAGCGGTCAAAGCAATAGCTATTCGTTGTGTTTACGAGATATCGCAGAAAGTTGATATTCCAATTATCGGATGTGGAGGAATAACCCATTGGAGTGATGCGATTGAGTTTTTTTTAGCTGGTGCTTCCTGTGTACAAGTTGGGTCTGCGGTAGCATACAAAGGTCTTGATGTTTTGGGAGAAATAGTTGATGGGATCAAGAAATATATGAACAATCATGAAATAAAAGAAATAGGTGAACTAGTTGGAAGATCGCATTCTTATCAATAAACCACGAATTACTACGGTAAAACAGGTACGTAACGAAACAAATGATATTTTAACACTTTTTGTTCAAGATAAAAGGTGTTCTGCAGCTTCTCCTGGACAATTTGCCATGATATGGGTTCCAGGTATAGGTGAAATTCCAATGAGTTTGTCATTTATGGATGGTAAAGATACCTGTGGATTCACGGTTAAATCAATTGGAAAAACATCAAAAGCGCTTTTCAATAAGAAAGAAAATGACCATATTGGAATTCGTGGGCCTTATGGAAATGGTTTTACTCCGATATCCGGTAATTGTTTACTTGTTGGAGGTGGAACAGGATTATCTCCATTATTACCATTAACCAAGATTCTTGTAAAGAAAGGAGCTCGTGTGACTCTTATGTTGGCGGGTAAAAGTCGAAACGAAATACCTTTTTTTAAGGATGCACAAGATTTGCTTTCAAATTCTAAACATAAAATCATAGTCACCACTGACGATGGCAGTTATGGTCTAAAAGGTGTAGCATCTGATCATGTAACAGTTCTACTTAAGAATGAAAAATATGATAAGCTATACACCTGTGGCCCAGAAATCATGCTAAAAAAAATATTTGCTTTAGCTGAAAAGAGGATTATTTCCATCGAAGTTAGTCTTGAACGATATATAAAATGTGGATTTGGACTCTGTGGAAGCTGCAGTATTGGTAGATACCTTCTTTGTCTTGATGGACCCGTTTTTTCATCAAAACAGCTTAAAGAAATCTCAAATGATTTTGGGATTTCACGTCGCAATATTAACGGTGAAAAAACACCAATATAACTAGGCAAAAAAACTGGATAAAAAGATTTTATGTTTACTTCACCAAGATATCTTGAATATTTTTAGCAAGACTTTTAAATACCTTTTTTCGTATTTTCCAATGTTTACAAAGGTGAATAGATGCCAACTCACGGTTCATTAACGAAGGCAGGAAAAGTTCGTAGTCAGACTCCTAAGCTTGAAAAACAGAAAAAAATATCTCCAAATCCAAGGGTTCGAAATAAGAAGACATTTTACAAAAGATATTCTTTAAATCGGAAATCTGGACAGAATTGGGATACCAGTACTAAACGATAATTCCGGAATTATGATTCTGCCTTAATATTGAATTAGATTTTTTAGTAGAAACTATTATTATTTTTAGCTAGTTAATTGCTCAATAATAAGTTCTCTTTCATTAAGAAGACCCAGTGTCTGCTTTTCCACACCATTGATTTCTGACAAGATATCTAATCCAATGAGAAGAATAGTGCATGCTATTAATGTAGAGAAAGTATAGAGCACTGGTACGATTCCTTGGAAAAGTATTAGGAGAATAGATGTTTCGATTGCAAATATTGTTCCTCCAATCATCAGAAATATGAGTGTTGACCATTCGTTTCTAATCAAGTATTTTCCTAAGATATTTGGCTTAATTGCTAAGCCTGTAAAAATAGTGACCGCTGCCGATGAGCCAAGGATTAAAAGATATTCTATTCTTCCGGTAATCATCAAAAGAAGTGTTGTTCCAGTTACTAGCATAAAGCTTCCGGGCATAATTAGAAATGCTGCACTCAATCTATTTCTTGTTAGTAAAGAATGTTTGTTCATCAATATAAATAATAATTATTTGAAAAAATAGAAAAAGAAACAATTGTGTGATAACTTTGACCTAACACTCAAAGACACTCTGATGCTGTATGAAAATATCTTTTGACACATTATTTTGAGGACAGGACTTTGATTTAATAAATCAGGTTGTTCTTGATTTTTATGTAATTACAATAGAACATGTTTTTCATGGAATACATAATGAATGAACATTTAAGAAAAAAATGTTATCAATTAGAGGTGGACACAGGCATGGGACTTCGCTTCAATGGGAAAAAAATTGGGCTGTCCAATACTTAGCTGCCATAATTCCATTACCTTGACTTTAAATCAAGATATTTGGTTATCTAAAAAAATATGGGAGAGATCCTTATTCAGGATCCTCTTTTAACTATTCTTTTCGTGTGTAGAGTACTGCTGCTCCGATTATAGCTATAACAGCTACAGCTACTGCTGCATATGTTATGGTGCTTGATAATCCAACTTCTTCAGTCACTTCAGAAGTAACTGTTGTAGTTTGAGCTTGTGCTGTACTTGTTTGTGTTATGGTTTGTGCTGCGAGAGTACTTGTTACAGTTGTTGCAGATGTTGTAGTCATTGTAGTTGTTGATGTTGCTGTAGTTGTTGATACTGAAGTTGATGTAATCGTGGTAGCTGATGTTGTAGTAACTGTAGTTCTAGTTGTTTGTGTAACTGTAACTGTTTGAGCTGCCTGTTGCGCACGCTCATCTAACCCTATAGCAACCAGTGTTCCTCCATTTGTTTGACCGAATGAAGTACCTGTGATCATGAGGGCAAATATTTTCTGCTTTCCATCGGCATCTTTACCGGTGGTTGTACCTGTTTGTCCAAGATTTGCTCCTAGGTTTATTTCTCGAAGCAGTTCACCTGTTTCAGCATGTAAGAATCGCATGTGACCATCATTAAATCCGGTCCACACAATGTTTGTTGTAGTTACAATATGAGATCTAATCCATGTGTCATCATAGTACCATGTCCAAGTTTCTTGGCCTGTTGCAAGATTTCGTGCAACTAATGTGGTATTAATTGGAGTACCTGGACTTTCACCCAAGCCGACACTTGTACCTGGTTCCCATGGTGGGTCTGGATTTTTCAAGAGAACTCTCTGCATTGTCTGGGTCCAATGGAACATTGTACCTAACTCAGGATTGTAAGACATATCTGTAGAGAATATGCCGTTATACCAGAATGGGTATAAGTGACATGGGTCGTTACAGTATGGGCTACCAACTGGTTCAAGCATTTGTCTCATATCATAGTTGCTCAATGGATTCATAAGGTGATATTTTATACCACCATTTATTGCTTCAATGTCGGCTGATGCACCGATTTGTCCTCTTGCAACTTGCTCAGTGACAACATCGATGATATTTAATGGAGTACCATCAGCTGCGTCCCATATGTGTATTAGTCCTTCTTTGCATGCCTTCACATAGACTTTACCGAGTGATGCGTGATCAGCTAAGAAGCCACCCCAGTTACAATCGTAATCATAGGGGTCTCGTGGCATAGGCTGACTCCACCATATTCGTTGACCATTATCTGCATCGATAGCCATAATGGTACTGCCGTATAGTCTTGGTCCAGGAGTCTCACCAATATAGGTGTAAGGTCCTTGGTTACCAGTGTTAGTGTAAACATAGCCTGTGTCTTCATCTATAACGAGCATTCCCCAGTTAGCTGTGACACCTCCGTAGATACTTGGTGGTTCATTGGGTCGTGCCCAGTCCCACTCAAGATTCTCAGGCTGCTGTGCTGCAACTGTGCTACAAGGAATATCTCGGAACCAACCGACATCACATTCCTGTAGAGCCCAGTCTTTAGTTAAGACACCGTGAGGTGGAAAACTGAATACTCGCCATACAATGTTATTTGAAGTCATGTCAACACCGATTGTGGTGTGACGGAAGTCTCCTTGCTCCATTACTGTACCGTGCATTCTACCTGGAAGAACTGTGACAAACGTATTTCCTTTATCATAGGTTCCAATGTTGGTCACAGCTACTGAACCCTGTTGATAATCATAGAGGTTTCCAGGTACATCGACACAGAGGTCGTTTACATGGAATGATTCCTCACCAGAATCAATATCTACACCGTAGAAGTCACAAGCTAAACCTGACGCTAGAATGGAGTTACCTGCTGCCCAAGCTCGTATACCATGGATGTGTTGTCCAAGGAAGAAGCTATTGTAGGCTACGGGTAATCTTTCTTCTGCTTCAGTTAGGTTGACCGTATAGTCATGTGACCATAACTCTGCGCCACTTGCACCATCAACCGCAATTAGACGTTGATAATTGGTCTGGATGATTACTTTACCATCCATAACAACTGGTGGTGTGTTTGAACCTTGACCTGGGTCAAGCAATTGGATACCTGCGGGTACATTAGCGTTATCGGCTATTGGGAAGATCCACTTTACTTCAAGTGCATCGACATTGTCTGCGTTTATTTGTGTCTGTGGGCTATAATTTCCTCCCCACGAATTTCCATTGACATACGTCCAGTCTGCACCATTATTAGCTAATGGAGCTGCAAATGCCATTGCCGGTAGTATTGTACTTAGTGATAGTATTGCTAGTGTTGTTAATAATTTGAAGTTATACATATATTTTCGATTCATGTTTTAATCTTTGGTGATATAAACATTATGTACCAATATGTATAGTATACGCAATAATGATTATGTTTAATATAAATTATTTGATAAATAATGTGTATTTATTAAAAAATATTTAATTTATTAAATTTTAATTGGGATTAAATTTAAAGGAAGACTAATAAGGGCAATAATACGGGATATGTTAGAGCAGGCTAACTAGTAATGAATGAAAATTCAGCAACGTTAAAGGTATTGGAAGCATATACTCGAGATGTAGGCAGAGGAGTTTCAAGAATCGATTATGATGCTATGGATGCACTAGATGCTTCTACAGGTGACGTCATTGAAATAACTGGCAAACGACGAACAGTTGCAAAATGTCTGCCACTTTATCCATCAGATGAAGGTAGGGGAGTTATAAGAATCGATGGTTTGATAAGAAATAATTCAGGAGTTGCAATAGGTGATACAGTAGTAATAAAAAAGATAAAAGCTCCATCTGCAGAAAAGGTTGTTGTTGCACCTCTTGAAGCTATACCTCCAATAGATGAGCGTTACCTTGCTGATGCCCTAGAAAGTGTTCCGGTTACAAAAGGGGATAATATTATGATACCTTATTTTGGAGGAAGACTAACTTTTCAAGTTATTGGTGTAAATCCTCATGCTGATGCTGTGCTGATAACCCAAAAAACAGTGTTTACTATTTCTGAAAAAGGTGAGGTATTACGGGGGGTACCCCAAGTAACGTATGAAGATATTGGTGGACTTAAAGATGAAATTCAAAAAGTCCGTGAAACGATTGAATTACCACTCAGGCATCCTGAAATCTTTGAGACACTTGGAGTTGAAGCTCCTAAAGGAATTCTTCTATTTGGGTCTCCTGGTACGGGTAAGACCCTTTTGGCAAAAGCAGTTGCAAATGAGAGTAATGCTCACTTTACTAGTATTAGTGGTCCTGAAATAATGAGCAAATTTTATGGAGAATCTGAAGCGAGGTTAAGAGATATTTTTAAAGAGGCGAGAGAAAAATCTCCTTCAATAGTTTTCATTGACGAAATAGATTCAATAGCACCAAAACGAGAAGAGGTTACTGGTGAAGTTGAGCGAAGAGTTGTAAGTCAATTGCTATCTCTTATGGATGGCTTAGAAGCACGTGGAAAGGTAATAGTTATCGCTGCAACAAATAGACCAAACGCCATTGATCCTGCTTTGAGAAGACCCGGTCGCTTCGATAGAGAGATTGAAATCAATGTTCCCTCTAAGCGTGGTAGGTTTGAAATACTTCAGATTCATACTCGGCACATGCCTCAGGTAGATGTTGATTTAGAGCAATTAGCGTCTAAAACTCACGGTTTTGTTGGAGCTGATTTGGAGTATCTAGCGAAAGAGGCTGCAATGAAAACTCTTAGGAGAGTGCTTCCAGAGTTGAAGCTGGATGATAGCAAGATTGAGCCAGAGTTTCTTGAAAAACTGAGAGTAACCATGAACGACTTCGAAATAGCTCTAAAGGATGTAACACCATCAGCAATGAGAGAAGTATATCTTGAATCACCTGATGTAAAATGGAATGCTGTCGGTGGACTCGAATCATTGAAGAAAGAGCTTCAGGAAGCAGTTGAATGGCCATTAAAATACTCAGAAATTTATGAAACCATAGGTTATACTATGCCAAAAGGAGTTATGATACATGGACCTTCTGGTACAGGTAAAACTCTCCTTGCCAAGGCTGTTGCTACTGAAAGTGAAGCTAACTTTATCAGTGTTCGTGGACCTGAACTGCTTTCGAAATGGGTGGGTGAATCTGAGCGTGGTGTTCGAGAAGTATTTAGAAGAGCGCGACAAGCTGCCCCGTGTGTTATATTCTTTGACGAAATAGATGCTCTTGCTCCTGTCAGAGGTACTGGAGGTGATAACATGGTTACAGAGAGGGTTGTCAGTCAACTACTTACAGAATTAGATGGTGTTCGTTCTCTTGCTGGAGTTGTTGTTTTAGCAGCGACAAATCGAATAGATATGGTGGATACAGCGCTTCTAAGACCAGGAAGATTTGACAAGCTTCTATTCATCCCAGTACCTGATAGAGATGCTCGTAAGAAGATAATGGAAATACATGCTATTGGAAAGCCACTTGCAAAAGATGTAGACCTTGGAAAAATAGCTGATCAAACAGATGGATTCAGTGGAGCTGATATGGCATCTATTGTAAATACTGCTGTTAGTGTTGTACTTCAAAATTTTATTGCTACATATCCAAATCCGGATGTAGCAAAGAAGCATGTAAGTGATGCGAATGTATCCATGAAACATTTTGAGGAGGCAGTACGCAAAGTTAAATCTTCGAGAGAAGGAAAGCCAATTGAGAAAGCTGCAGTTCCATATTATCGCTAAAGAGAGGAATATATTCGCAACTATGCCCACTTCATTATGAATTTCATAACAACATAAATGTGACCGATTCAAAAAAATCTGATTAAGATAATTTATCTTAGTTTGATAAATCGTATCTCTTATGACGTTTCAGTATTCCATAAATTATGCCTACTTGGAGGAAGAAGGACATCAGGATTATAAGGATTATAGTGCTACAACCTCTTTGTGGTTCTACATTTCGTTTGCAGCTAGCTAGTATAATATTTAACACCATTTCTTTTCGGTTCTTTACAACAAAATATTAGTTAATTTTTTCACACCATGGGTAGACAAAAAAGAAACTAGCGTAAAACTAATATCACATAATTTTTCAGGTCATAAAGAGTTAGATTTGGTTCAGATAAATCTTGGAAAATCAAAGGTTAGTGGCGATGATATTGTATTATTGTTGAATGAGAAACTTGGTAGTTCAGCGGTTTTGGAGGGAAAAAAAATACTTTTTGAAGATGAAGACAAACCTGTTAGAATGAAGGACATTAAGACCTATCTAAAAAAATATCTTCATCGGGAAGGGTTAAGAAAACAGACCCGAATAATCATTGATAAAGGTGAAATAAATTTTGTTGAATTACAGCAGGAAGATGAATAATTAAACCTACTTAATCCGATTGTTCCTAATCGCTATTAAAAGGGCATGAAGACTATTTCTTGCTCTTCTTGCTGACTCTAATGCGTTAAAGTATTTTTCATCTCTAAAACTCATTAAGGCATCCGCTATTTCGTTAGATGCATCAGTTAACATTTCTTGGTCATTTTTGTTTATCATATTCTTCTTTATGAGTCTACCTGGATTTTCATTTCCTAAATATAGTTTAAGCATTAAGATACTATACTCAATTTTACTGAATATTTTCCAAGTCGTGTGAGAGAAATCAGATATATTTTTCTCAGTAGATATCTGCTGTATTATCTGATCAAGTATTTTAGCAGCATCAATTATAGTTTCCTCCGCTTTTTTAGATCTTTCTAAATTCAATGTATTTCATCATAGATACAAATATACGATAGTTTGTTTGAGACTTATCTTTATCGCTTCATATTTTAACGACCTATTGCGAACAATATATCTAAACCCAACTAATTCCATTTGAAACATAAAGGATATTAAAAAAAAGAGGAGCGATCCTTGTTCAGGATCAACTTCTTATTATTACTAACTTTTTCTTTGTGTAAGTACTGCTGCTGCAATTACTGCAATAACAGCTACAGCTATAGCTGCATATGTTACTGTAGATGATATACCTACTTCTACTTCTGAAGTGACTGAAACAGTGTTTGTAGTTGCGATTGTACTGGTAGATACTGATGTTGATGTTACTGTTATTGCTTGTTCTGCTCTTTCACTAAGACCAACAGATATCAATGTACCTGGAGTAGTGGGTCCTATAGCTCCTAATGAGCCTCCAACTCCGAGTACTGCAAATATCTTCTGGTCTCCATTAGAATCTTGTCCTGTGGTCATTCCTACTTTGATATCTGAACCTACATTTAGTTCATGAAGTATTTCACCGCTAGTTGTATCAAAGAATCTGATAAAACCATCTATGAAACCAACGTAAAGCAAATCAGGAGTGACTATCATAGCAGATCTCTGAAGGTTATATTCAAAGAACCAGTGCCACAAAACCTCACCTGATGCAACGTTTCGTGCAACTATACTCACATTGTTATTATCCGCTCTTCCGCCTCCTTGACTGAACCTATCTCCTGGTTCATATGGAGGTCGTGGTGATGTGAATATTGTCTGTAGTGATCCTGAATAGTGGAAGAGAACTCCAGTTTCTGGGTCATATGACATATCTGTTCCAAACATTCCATTATACCAATATGGGTATGCATGACATGGGTCTCCACAGTATGGGCTACCATCTGGTGCCTCCATCTCCCTCATATCGTAGAAACTCAATGGATCCATGGTGTGATATCTTATGCCACCTTCTTCATATGTTCTTTCTGCTATATCACTAACTTGACCCCATGCTACTTGTTCGGGAATCAAGTCAATTAGATGAATAGGTGCTCCAGTTGCTGCGTCAAGTATGTGCAGTAATCCTTCTTTGCATCCCTTCATGTAGATTTTGCCAAGATCTGGATGGTCGGCTAATATACCGCTCCAGTTACAGTCATAGTCATAGGGGTCTCGAGGCATTGGTTGACTCCACCACGTTCTTTGACCAGTATCCATGTCTATTGCCATAAGTGTGCTGCCGTATAGTCTTGGTCCAGGTGTTGTTCCAATGTATGTGTATGGTCCTTGGTTACCTGTCTGTGTGTACATTAAACCGGTATCTTCGTCAACAACCAACTGTCCCCAGTTAGCTGTTACACCACCGTAGATGTCTGGTGCTTCGTTAGGTCGTGACCAGTCCCACTCAAGATTCTCAGGTGCCTGTGCTGCAACTGTGCTACAAGGAATATCTCTAAAGAATCCAGTATCACACTCCTGTAATGCCCAATCTTTGCTGAGCACACCGTGAGGTGGATAACTGAAAACTCTCCATACGGTCGCATGTGTATCCATATCTACACCTAAAGTTGCATGTCTTGCATCACCTTCGAAAACAGTGCTATGCATCCTACCGGGTAGAATAAAGATGAATTGTCGTCCAGCTTCATAGGTACCGATACTTGCTTGATTCGAAGTTCCTTGCTTGTAATCATACAAGTTACCAGGAACACTCAAACAAAGGTCTTTTACCCAAAAGGATTCTTCACCTGTATCTGCGTCTACACCGTAGAAGTCACAAGCCTGTCCAGAGATAAGCAATGAATTCCCACCTTCCCAATATCTGAAGCCGTGTAGATGTCGATTAAGAGAATCTCTGACAATCATTGGAAGTCTATCTTGGGTTGCGTTGACATCTATTTCGTAATCATGAGACCACAACATTTTACCTGTTTCGCCGTCGATACCATATGTTCTCATCCAATTAGTTGTGATGAAAACATTACCGTTCGCAACAACAGGCGGAGTAGTTGTACCTTGGTTTGTGGCAATCAATTCCATAGCTGCAGGTGCTTCGTTTACGCCCTCTATCGGGAAGATCCACTTTACTTCCATTTCACCTACATTATCTCGATTAATTGATGTTATTGGACTATAGTTCTGTGCCCACGAGTCTTTGTTAACGTAATGCCAGTCTGCTGCTGATGTTGCAACTCCTTGGGGTGCTGCAAACACCATTGCTGGCATTATTGTGCTGAATGCTAGTATTGCTAGTACTGAAATAATTTTCAAGTTTGACATATATTTTCGAATCAGAGAGAACTTTAGGCTATTTATAACCTTTACTTGGAAAAGTACATGATTATTTCATAATACTAAAACCATTTTACAAGTCTATCCAACATGTTTCATAATTATTGGTAATAAATTGGATGTTATTTTGATTGCGATATTTTGTGTTATTTCACCTAAAAGAAACAAGATAACGAAATACAAAATCATTCAAATGAATTTTATTGATTCAATAGTAAGAGTAATGTAAATAATTTTCAAAATAACCATAATGCATCTTTCAAAGTAACAAATGTCTATAAGATGTATTATTATGATTAGCACACTATTCTCTAGAATGTTAAATTCAAGAATGTTCAAATGCTTAACTTATTTAACAAGTGTTTTTAATCCTGATTGATGTCTACAGACCAGAAGGATCTTGATCTTCCTTGCTTTATAGAAATTTTTTCAATAAACGATTTTGCTAGGCTTGTATGTGCTCTTGAAAGAATTCCACTTCCTGTATTAAAATTCAAAGTGAATGGAGAATTTATTCTTGTAGCACAAATCGATTTGTTTCATAATACACCAATACTATATTTTGTTAAGATAAAAGAAGAAGGGAATTTCATAATGTACAAACAAAAAAACGGAAAAGAGACAGTCGAAATGAGTAATTCAACAAAGGATAGAATGGGAATTTATACACCAATTATTTCCTTAAAAAAAATTCCAGAAATATTTGAAGATGGATACAAATCCAAGAATATTAAACGGCAAAAGTATTTGCTAATGATGGCTGAAGACCTTTCTAATGTATGTAAGTTAGCACTTTACAAAGTTCTTCATGATGGGGAACCTTTACCTCTTTTCTCTTTTACAAACAATGATGTTCCACTGGTTGGAACATTCACTAGAATGGATGATACTGATGATATACCCATCTTTTTTTACACTAATCTAAAGAAAAAACCTGAACATGGTTTTGTAAAGTACTCAAGTTCAATTCCAGAAAAAACAGGTTTCACAGATAATACAGAAGACCACGGATATCTTTACGGTAAGATTATCAGATTGCGCGAAAAACATCCTTTGGTTGAAATATAAATGAAAAACAAATTCACAGAAAAGATACAGGAAAGATCTAAGAATATATCCAGCCGTATTGTTCTAGCACTTGATTACACCAAAGAGAATCCTGAAACACTAGAAAAGAAAGCCATAAAGATTATCGAGAAATTAGAAAGAAGTATAGTAGCCATCAAAATAAATTATCACCTACTCATTCCACTGGAACTCAAAAAAATACAAAATATAATTGGGGCCGCCCACAAAAAAGGAATTCTAGCAATTGCTGACATCAAACTAAATGATATTTCATCAACCAACTTAATGGTAGGAGACAACCTCTGGCAAGCAGGTTTTGATGCAATTATAGCTAATCCCATTGCTGGTTACCATGAGGGGATAGAGCCATTGATTGAACAAGCACATAAAATAGGAAAAGGAATTATTCTTTTAGTATACATGAGTCATAAAGGAGCAGAAGATGGATATGGGCTTACCGTTAAAGGAGAGAATAATAAACAATCCAAGTTATATGAATTATTCTTGGAAAAAGCTCTAAATTGGGAAGCAGACGGAGTGATAATAGGAGCTACAAAACCGGATATTATTTCGTATTCAGCAGAGAAATTGAATGGAAGAATTCCAATTTTCTGTCCAGGAGTTGGTTTTCAAGGTGGTTCACATATTGATGCAGTTAAGGCAGGCGCCAACTTTCTTATTATTGGCAGAACAATATTAGATGCAACCGATTCTTTAGAAATTACGGAACTAATCCGTCGCGATGTATGTGGCACTCATCTAAAAATTTAGATGACGTTTTCAGAACATGTTTAGAGTTTCCATAAGTCACCTTGTTTAAAGCTTCATCTAAACCTAGCCAAACATAATTTGTATGTTCATGAGATAAAGTGACATCCAAAGTTGTTGCACGCGATAAAACAAAAATTACTTCTTTTCTCACCATTCCAGCGGTTCGGCGATAGAAATACATAATTTTTTTTTCAAAATTTGGAAAAATATGGATATCTTTAAGTCCTGTTTCTTCTGAAACTTCACGTTTTACAGTATCAAGCGGTAATTCACCTTTCTCTATATGTCCTTTTGGAAAATCCCAGTGACCTGCAGGATATTGTAAAAGAAGAAAACTTGTAACACCATCATTATCGTTGAAAATAACTGAACCAGCAGATCTTTCGTGTATCATTTGGCTATTCAACATATACATATGAATACGAATTATTTATAATTTTGTAATTGATTCGTTGGTAAAATAAGATACAAGTTATACTGATTGGCTACGTTCGAAATGACATTATTAGATCTCCAATAGTTGAATTACTAGCAGCAACATAAGAAAATCTTTCTGGTTTACGAAGATCAACATTATCAATATCGTTATTTAGAAATTCAATCCAACCACCAGCGGATTTCACTAGAAATAATGCTCCAATACAATCAAAGGTCCTTAGATTTGGAATAATCTGAATAAATGCGTTTGATTTTCCTACTGCAACATAAGCTGTTTCTAAAGCAGCTGACCCTAGAAAACGAGGATATCTAATTTCGCGAAGTAGAGAAATCAACCACTTTTTTTCATTACCCATATCTCGAATACGCATGTTGACACTGATATAGGCATCATCCAAAATATTTGTTGAAGATGGATTTACGGAAGTACCATTAAACAGAACCTTTCCATTGTCATTTGATAAAATACGATCACCGTTAACAAGATCAACTACTCCAGCAGATACCACATCACTAAATTTATATCCATCAACAATAGTAATTGCAGATGAATAGAAAGGTACATTTCGAAAAGCATTGGTACTGCCATCCACAGGATCTATCAAAACAATTGGTTGTCCTGAAAGGTCGCCAACCAAGCCAATCTCTTCACTAATTATCAGTGACTTTGGAAGATATGCTTGAATAATTTCCATTATTTCGGTTTCAACATCCTTATCTATTTGATAAGTTAAATCACCGAAACTCCCTTTGGATATAGGATGTGAAGCTTTACCATTTTTTTGAAGCTGTTTAGCAACCCTTTCAGCTGAATTGAATGCTTTTTCCAATATATTTCGATAATTCATATGCGCTTTGCTATGGGATAATACTCTTAAATAAATTGCAACTAATAGATTAGAACATTTTTATGATGGTGTAAAGAGGTTGCTGCCAGCGATCTTTATGAAAAAAATTAAGGTTTCAATTGTTGGAGTAGGTAACTGTGCTTCTGCAATTGTTCAAGGAGTACATTACTACAAAGATAAAGAAGCCAGCGATTCAATAGGGTTGACAGCTTATGAACTAGGTGGTTATGAGCCCGGAGACATTGAATTTGTTTCAGCATTCGATGTTGACAAAAATAAAGTGGGAGAAGACCTATCACAAGCCATATTTAGACCACCAAATAATACACATAAAATAACAGATGTCCCACATATTGGAGTAAATATTCAGAAGGGTTCTGTTTTAGATGGTATTGGAAAATATGTTACACAAACTGTAAAAACAGATAATGAACAACCTAAGAATATAGCTAGATCTATACAAGACTCAGGTGCAGAAATTGTACTCAGTTATCTTCCTGTAGGCAGCACAGCAGCCACTAAGTTTTATGCTGAACAATCTCTAAGAGCAGGTGCTGCATTTATCAATGCCATGCCAGTATTCATTGCATCTGACTCATATTGGCAAAAAAAGTTTACTGATGCAAAATTACCAGTTGCTGGAGACGATGTTATGAGCCAATTGGGAGCCACTGTGCTTCATAAGACCCTTGTGAAACTTTGTGTTGATAGGGGAGTTAAAGTGGATGAAACATATCAATTGAATATCGGAGGAGACACAGACTTTCTAAATATGCAGGAGGAATCGAGGTTAGCCGATAAGAGAGTGAGCAAGACAAGCGCAGTAAAAGCTATGACACCTTATGAAGTACCTACACGTATTGGACCAAGCGATTTTGTTAAATTTTTAGATAATGATAAAGTTTGTTATATATACCTTAAAGGCAAATATTTTGGAAATACTCCAGTGTTAATAGATGTAAAACTTCATGTTGTTGATGCTTTCAACAGTGCAGGCGTAATGATTGATGCAATTCGTGGCACAAAGATGGCTCTAGAAAGAGGTATTTCTGGACCACTTGAAAGCATATCTGCTTACTGCTTTAAACATCCGCCCATTCAGATGTCTTATCATGATGCGAAACAAGCATTTTTAAAATTCGTGGATGGAAAAAATGAAAGATAGCACTAGATATAGGGTTCTGACTCTTTCCATAAGAAAGTAAAATAACTTTTTGCTAGTTTTGCTAAGCCTTGATGTTTTGAGCATATAGCTACTGCAGATTCAGTCTGCTTTTCCTCTCCAAGCAAAAGAATAACATCTTTTTGGTCACATATTACACCACCTCCAAACATCTGACCTTTAACTCGCAATTCTGAGAGCTTAGCCAATCTTTTCAGAACTTTAGGCGGTACATCTTTTGTTGTCATAATAGTCATCGTAACTCCTTTATTGTTAAGGGTTGCAAGAACAGGAGTAAGTAGGTCTACAACTTCGTCAAGTATTGATGGAACAGCAATTAGAAGCTCGTTCTCACAATTAGAAATAGCTTGTTGTATTCTAGTGAGAATATTAAATTCGCCGTGAACTATCCAGATATTTGGACGTTCTCTGGTATCTTTACTTTCATAAAGAGGTTGAAGCTCGGTTACTACCTGTGATTCATTGCGTTTAATATTGCTCTGTACTTTTGTTTTGACAGTTTCTAAGGCAAATAAGGGTGACTTTGGATAATATCGTGCTGGGCGTTCGTGATCTGTTTCTATCCAACCCTTCTTTTCAAGATTCCCAAGAACTTCATATATTTTAGAATAAGGAACATCTGATTCCCGACTTATTAAATTTGCTTGAGAAGGACCACGAGCAAGTAATACAATATACGATTTTATTTCATATTGAGTAAGCCCTAAATCTCTTAGTGCCCTCCATGTTTTATCACTTATTGATAAATTACATTCACCTAACTTTCACCTTTTTATATAGCGAGAAATGGTTAAATGTATAACCATTATTTAATTATTACAACTGAGGGTGGTAATAAATTTTGAGTAGGTCAGAAACTATCAAAAAAACTGAATACATAATTAAAAGGACCGAAAGCATATGCCCAGAATGCAATCATGTTTTACCAGCCGATATTTTTGAAAGAGACCAAAAAGTCTGGATACGAAAAAAATGTCCCATACACGGTGAATATGAAGATGCATATTTTGGATCTTATGAAACATATGATAGATTCAGTAAATATTCCTATAAAGGCAAAAGAATAGAAAACCCCCAGATTAAACGTGAAAAATATTCATGCCCCGGCGATTGTGGACTTTGCGGAGATCATTTATCGCACACTGCACTAGCAAATCTTGTAGTAACGAATAGATGCGATCTTACATGTTGGTATTGCTTTTTTTATGCAAAGAAAGGAGTAGAAGGATCATATGTCTATGAACCCACGATTATTCAAATCAGAAATATGGTTAAGAATCTAAAATCGTTGAAGCCAATACCTGGAAAGGCAGTTCAAATAACAGGAGGGGAACCTGCGTTAAGAGAGGATATTATTGATATAATTCGAACTATTAAGAATGAAGATATTAATCATATACAACTTAATACAAATGGAATAAGACTTGCCACAGAACCAAATTTTGCTACCGAAATTAGAAAAGCTGGAGTAAACACAATCTATTTGAGCTTTGACGGAATTACTTCTAAAACTAATCCAAAAAACCATTGGGAAGTTCCCTATGCTCTTGATAATTGTAGAACGGCTAATTTAGGGGTTGTATTAGTTCCAACAATATTAAGGACTGTGAATGATCATGAATTAGGCGCTATGGTTAGATTTGGTCAAAGGAACATCGATATTGTTCGTTCAGTTAATTTTCAACCTGTTTCATTTGTAGGAAGAACACTTCAAGAGGAGAGAGAGAAATTTAGAATTACAATTCCAGACTGCATGAATCTGATTGAAGAACAAACTGAAGGACAAATACCAGCAGAATCTTGGTTCCCAGTTCCTGCCTGCGTACCTATTACACATTTTGTGGAAGGAATGACTGAAAAGTCAGAGTATGAACTCACCATACATTTTGCCTGCGGTTCTGGTACTTATGTTTTCAAAGATGGTGATAGATTGAGACCTTTAACATCATTCGTAGACATAAATGGGTTATTAGAATACCTAGGTGAAAAATCCGAGGAACTAAAGTCTGGTAAAAACAAATTATTGATAAGTTCCAAGATTTTGAAGAAAATCGGTGGTTTTGTAAATAAAGAAAAACAACCAGATAAGCTAAGTGTTGCAAAAATACTTTTTAATGCATTAATACGACATGATTATCGTTCTCTAGGCGAATTTCACAAGCAGTCTCTATTTCTTGGAATGATGCATTTTCAAGATAAATATAATCAAGATATAGAACGTTTGAAAAGATGTGATATACATTATTTGACTCCTGATAATAAAATAATCCCATTCTGTGCCTTCAATGTGATTCCAGAATGGTATAGAGATGTTATTCAGAAGAAGTATGGAGTTTCAACAGAAGAATGGGAAAAGAAATCTGAAAAGAAACTAGAAGACGAGATATATAAAGGAGAAATAAGACATGAATCACATCACCCCAATTGCGGTTGTTCTAAAGCAGGTAAATAATATTAGCCTAACGTAAACTGAAAAAGATTTAATGCCAATATTCTATTTGTAGAAACTACGGAGACAATAAAACTTTCCTAGCAATATAGGTAGTCCCTAAAATTAAGAAAAATGCTATTAGTATTGGAAAAAAGTACCTGGATTGGATATTGTCTTCAATAGAAATTATTAGAGGATTAGAAGTCCCACTCAAGATTTCTTTGGCATAACTAAACTCCACAAATGGAGCGTCTATTGAAAGAGTAGCTGGATTATCGACAACAAGTTTAGCAGTTTTTATTATTTCTGCATTTGCATCAAGGACTTCATCATTCAAGTCTAAAGACCCTGAAATTATTCGAATTTCAGGTGGGAGAGTGATTTCAACCAGTACATTATCCACAATAATTTCTGATGGATTAGTTACAGTTAATGTAATTGAAAATTCTTCACCTTCAATCTGACTTATTGAGTCAACCACCATGTCAGCGAATATAGGAGGGAAAACACGTATACTTTTCGATTCAGAAGACTTTGAAAAAGATTGTCCAGCTATAATGAACGAGGAGGTTGCTTGCAGAGCTTCGAATTGTCCTGAGCCTGTCAGCAAAATCTTATGGGGTGAACCTAATTGACCATCTTTTCTCAATACTTCAGCTGAGAAAGTAGTTTCACCTTCAATAGTATTTGCAAAAGTTTCTTCACCGGAATTAAGTACAACATTGAATATTGGAATAGATCCTAAATTGATAACTTGTGTATCAATAGAAACACTTGCACCGATAAAGTTAGCAGATGTTTCAAGATCTTTCAATATTTTCACTCCAAAAGGAAGCACTTCTGAACTTGCTATTCGACTTATTCTCAAACCAGAAGATTCTATAACAATCTCAGGAGGAGAAATAACATAATTCTCTTCAATATCCGATATAGTTGCAGTATAGTTAAAGGCTACTTGACTTCCTGATTCAATTTCTTCAGATTCAGCATTCAAATTGTTTCCATTTAGTGTAAAATTACCATTTATAAACTGAAATTTTTGATGTAACTTCCCGTTTATCAGGATTTTATCTAAGGTAATATTGCCTGGATTTATTATTGTAAGTGTTTCGTTAATCGTGTTTCCGCCCTCATAAACTGAGTGAACAATATCTCGAATTACATTGAATTGAGGAATATTATTTCCGGTAAGATTATATCTAAATGTTACACTATTTGATGATACATTTCTTTGTTCGTTCCCATATTCCCATGTGACTTGCCAAATATTGGTTGAACTAATATCCATTAAAGATTTTGAAGGTACATCTACCGATAAATTCCAAACATCTTGAGCGAGAAGGCTTTGTTTTGTTTGGCCATCGACTTCAAGATTTGTAGCATGCCCATTTCCATTGTTTTGTATAGTGAGATTTACAGGAATGGTACCAAGTATTGGTGGATTTGATGTCTCGACAGAGGCAAATATATTGATGACGGGGCTAATATCGTTTAAAACCAACGTTAAATCGTTAGCATATGCTTCATCAGTCACAACTTCATCTTGAACATCGTATGAATATGATATTATGGATGAAGGAATTATTATCTCTTTAACTTCTGAAGATGTGACCCTTAAGCTGTAGGCTAATGTGAATTGACCTTGAGGAGCTAAATGTCCTAATGTACGATTAGTTTCACCATCCTCAAACTCAAATTCAGTCATATCTTTCCACCAGTCTTCATTGATAGAAATATTCGATATGGGAGTAGCACCAAGTGGAGCAATATTTCTAACCCTCACTCCTATAGTTGCTATTTCTCCTTCGTTCAAGGAAGCTTTTTGAATTTCACGTGTAATTATTACTGACGGTAAAACTTGTGCAACATCAATTCTCATCAGTGGAAAATTATCTTCAGGTTCTAATGTTTGGATAACTTTTGCAGATTTATTTTCTGAAAAGTTGGTTACGTTACCTTTACCGCTATATGATACAAACCCACCAATAATATTCACATCCACTATGGTAGATGAAGCTTCTTGTGAAACTTGTGTTTCATTAACACCGAAAAAGATACGATCAAGCGAGAATGTTTGTTGAGCAACAGCAAATCGATTAAATCCGCCTACAGATAATGAATGAGTAAATCCATCAGAACTCTTTTCAGCAGTGAATCGAAATAATGGGATATCCTGAAACTGGAAGAGATTTTTATCAATAAGAGTTGCAGCGCCACCATTCCATATGGGCATGGCATCCCACATTTTTCCTTGAATTTGACTAAATTCTATATGTGAATAAAATGTATAATCATTACCAGTTGAAGAAAAAATAGTGAATTTTAAGTGAAGAAATTCATTTAAAGAATCAGCAACTTTCTCTGCAGACTGCAAATTATCTGAAGATACAGTTAAAAAGATTCCTGAGGTTGGTATAGTATCGATTCCAAGAATATCATATCCTGATGCTGAGAAGAATTCATATTCCGGTATCCACTTTGATGAATCAAGAGTTAGTAATTCGTAGTTAGATACTCCTTTTATATCATTCTCAATTTCGGTTAGTCCAGGTATTGTAATATTACCACCTTTCAGGTTTATAGACCAATGCGCAGTGTTTCCGATTACGGTAACAGAAATTTGTTCAGTATAATCTGTTTGAGATATTGCTGATGGAATAGGGTATACGATAATTGTTGAAAACAATAGTACAATAATAAGAACTCTGGAAAGGTTACGCATCATGGAATCTCACTCATCCTCGCCAATACGCAACTTTATAAAAAGTATGTTATTTCCACCTTATTTTCAACGGTTAATCAGAATCTCATCAGTAAGATTCATGAGAGTTTACGTCGTTTGGAAGGAGCGTCATCAGGCAAATCAGAAACCCCGAATTCATTCAGTTGAAAAGCAGCTTCCTGTTCAGGATGGTATGGGCTATCAACCATTTTTGCTATCCTGTTTTTCCCAGCCTTTCGCAAATAAATTCTATATGTGCTTGTATGTCCAACTACATGTCCTCCAGTTGGCTTGGTGGGATTACCAAAGAATGTATCTGGAGTTGATTGAACTTGGTTAGTAATAATTACAGCTACGTTTCTAGTTTCAGATGTTCTAGTTAAAAGATGCATGAACTTGTTTAATTTTTGTTGTCTGGGTGCGAGTGTACCTCGTCCAAGGAATTCTGATCTATAATGTGCTACTGCAGAATCAATGATTATCAGTTTTATTTTCTGTTTATCCAAAATTCGACCTAGCTCTCCAACTATCAACTCTTGATGAGAGCTATTGTATGCTTTCGCCACAATTATTCTTTCAAGAATTTTATCAGGATCCAAATTTCGAGCTTTTGCGATACTCACAATTCTTTCAGGTCTAAATGTGTTTTCAGTATCCACATATATAGCCCCAGCATCAAGACCACCTTTATCTTTAGGCTGTTGAACCATTATACAAGCAGTATGACATATCTGAGTTTTTCCAGATCCAAATTCCCCGTAATATTCAGTTACTGCCTGAGTCTCAATTCCTCCTCCAAGTAGGTCATCCATACTATTTGCACCTGTTGATAATCTTTCAATTGCTTGGCGTCTTTTGTATATTTCACTTGCTGAGACAAAATCCTTTTCAAGTACTCCCATCTCAACGAGCCTAATTCGTGCTTTGTTTGCAAATTCAGTTGCACGCGCAAGATCACTTCCAAGCCTATCAGCAATTTCTGTGGGGCTTCTAACTGCTAAATCTAAAACTGTTAAAATTCCAACTTCATTCAGCTTCTTTTTAGCTACTGGTCCCAAACCAGGTAGTGAATCTATTGCTGTATCAACATCGAGTGTTTTTATTTCTTCATCTGTTTCACTTATTTCATCTGTTTCACTTATTTCATCTGTTTCACTTATTTCATCTGTTTCACTTATTTCATCTGTTTCACTTATTTCATCTGTTTCACTTATTTCATCTGTTTCACTTATTTCATCTGTTTCACTTATTTCATCTGTTTCACTT
>Ga0187827_10001113_pt1 | contig 40430 bp, 27 predicted proteins | sample ETNtaG_39_FD_167969 | JGI IMG/M metagenome (GOLD analysis project Ga0187827, IMG submission 167969) | Marine microbial and viral communities from oxygen minimum zone, Eastern Pacific Ocean - ETNP2014_SV_150_PacBio MetaG (Illumina Assembly) | ecosystem: Environmental > Aquatic > Marine > Hypoxic...
CTTCGACACGTTGGGCATTGGATCGTTCGCGCCCACGACGTCAGCCTACAAACTGAAGAACATCGTTCCAGATCGGATCATTCCGGGGACGCTGAACGTCGGCCACACCCCCGCCGTGATCGTACAGGCGTTCATATTCATGTCGATCATTGAGGTTGAAATAGTGACGCTGACGGCGTTGATTGGGGCGTCGGTGGCGGGAGCCTGGCTCGGTGCCGGTGTGGTTGCATCCTGGCCACGGCGGAAAATCCAGATTGGCATGGGCGCGGCCCTGCTGGTAGCGGCGCTGTTGATGCTGATGACTCAGTTTGACCTGTTCCCGGTGGGTGGCGAGGCGCTCGGTTTGGATGGGATGCTGCTGGTCGTTGCCGTAGTGGGCAACTTCATCCTCGGGGCCCTCATGACGCTGGGTATCGGCATGTACGCCCCCAGCATGATCATGATCAGCCTCCTGGGGATGAACCCGGTGGCGGCGTTTCCGATCATGATGGGCTCGTGCGCGTTCCTGATGCCGGTGGGTAGCATTCGGTTCCTTCGAGCCGACGCCTATGCTCTACGACCTGCCCTTGGCCTCGTTCTCGGCGGCATCCCGGCCGTATTGGTCGCCGCTTTTATTGTTGGCTCCTTGCCGATCGACTACGTGCGTTGGCTCGTGGTTGTGGTGGTCACCTACACAGCGATTTCGATGCTGCGTTCGGCACGGGCCAACGCTGGTCTCGATATTGCAGCTGATGAAGCTGCCAACAGGGCAGCTCCGCCCCCAGTGCCCTAACGTTCTTGATCGCGTTTGATGGTCGGATACTCAATCCCAAGTTGCTCAAGATAAGTAGCGTAACGTGACGGGTCGTAGCGCAGTGGCTCAAGCATGGGACGGAAACGCTCCATCTTCTCTGCATTAAGGTGGATTGGCGGCGGCGTGCCTTCGGGGATTAATGAGGCCCACTGGCGTTCGGAAACCGTAACGTCGTTGAAGTAGGTCCACGCCTCTTCGACGAGCTCGGGTTCGTTCATTAACGCAATTGCGGTCATAGCGATGACCCGTGACCCGTAGTTTGCGCCCTTGTGTGCGATCGGCGTTGCCATTGCAATGCTGCTCGACCAGTGGTGGCCCGTTGTTCCAGGGATGTTTCCAGGGTAGCGAAGGCGCACGGTAGGTAGGTTCCACGACACCTCCGCGATATCGTCACTTCCTCCACCCATACCCTGGCTCGCCTCTCTTACCTCGTCAGAGATCTCGGAGGGCAAGCCTTGTGGGTTCTCTTGGCCCATCATTTCCTGTACTGCTAGCGCTAGCTGCTGGTCCTGCTCAGTCCACTCAGGGCTTCCCACTTCCTTGATGTTGGAGTGCATAAGCTCGGCGAGCGGCTTACTCATGTTGGACGGCCAGGCGGCACCAAAGATGCGCTCAGAAACCGTAGTGTTGGTCATCAGAGAGGCACCTTTGGCCATGTTTTGCCCCATCTCGTGCAGCGCCTTGATGCGGTCGTAGTCAAGCTCGCGGAAGTAATACCAAACAGATGCTTCTGAAGGGACGACGTTGGGTTGGTTGCCGCCATTGGAAATGATGTAGTGAGAGCGTTGGTGCAGTCGTAAATGCTCGCGGCGGAAGTTCCAACCAGTATTCATTAACTCGACGGCATCCAGAGCGCTACGTCCCGCCCACGGAGAGCCGGCGCCATGTGCGGACTGGCCGTAAAACGTGAACTCCGTGGACACCAGCCCGGACCCTGAGATCCCGTAGCTTGTGCTCATACTGCGGCTGATGTGGGTCGAGAGCATAATGTCCATGTCTTCGAACAGGCCAGCGTTGACCATGTAAGTTCGTGAGGAGACGAGCTCCTCAGCCACTCCTGGGATCACCTTAAGTGTGCCCTGGAGGCCATACTTTTCCATGAGACGCTTGGTTGTAATCGCGGCAATGACGTCAACTGCCGCGGCGCTGTTGTGGCCCTCGCCGTGACCCGGCCCGTTCTCAATCAATGGATCTTGGTACGCTACTCCTGGCTTCTGAGAAGTCTCAGGTAGACCGTCAATGTCGCCCATGATGCCGATTACAGGCTTGCCGCTGCCCCAGCTAGCGACGTAGCAGGTTGGCATTCCGGCGCAGCCTGTCTCGATATCGAACCCCTCCTCAGCCAGAATTCCTGTGACGTACTCCATTGTCCAGAACTCTTGGAAGCCGAGCTCACCAAACGAAAAAATTGAGTCGACCATTTCCTGCGACAGCTTCTGCATCGATCCGGCCATTTGTTCAGCTTCCTCTTTGAGCTGGTCGGTAGAGGGACGTTGCTGTGCAGTGACGGTGAGTGGCGCGGCGACCAGTATCGCAAGCGCTAGATAGAGGGTGAACGAGCGGTTTCTAGACATGCCTGGTTCCTTTCGAGGCCTTGCTGTTAGCTATGAAGCGCACATTCTATGCCAAGAAGTCGGGATGTTCCCCGAGACAGCGCAGAATGCTGGTAGGCGCAGTCTTGTCTACAGGCAACGTTGAAGTGAGAACTAGTGGAAAATCACTTACGCCGACATCAGGTTTCGAGATCTTGATTCAGCGTCTCGAGCCCAACCTCCTAGCGCGCCACGTCGAGCCCAAGTCTCCAAGTATCAGCCGTCGAGCCTGCTAAATCGCGGCTAATGCCGAATCGTAGTCAGGTTCCTGTGCGATCTCGGGAACGAGTTCGGTGTAGGTGACCTTGCCGTCGCCGTCCACAACAACCACGGCGCGACCTAGGATGCCAGAGAGAACGCCGTCGATGATGTTCATGCCGTAGGCTTCGCCGAAATTCGCGTTGCGGAAAGTTGAAAGACATTCGACGCCTTCGATGCCCTCGGCGCCGCAAAATCGGCTCTGAGCGAACGGCAGGTCGGCCGATATGCATAACACCGCAGCATCATTAGATGCAGCTTTTTCATTGAAGGTACGTACACTAGCCGCGCACACTGGTGTGTCTACGCTGGGAAAGATGTTTAGTATCATCGTTTTTCCGGCGTAGTCTGCAAGCGATTTCTCGTTCAAATCAGTGTCAACCAAGGTGAAGTCCGGCGTATCGCTGCCAACCTCTGGGAGGTTTCCGGAAGTATTGGTTGGGTTTCCTTTCAAGGTGATCTGGGCCATGAATTAGTTCTCCTGGGGGCCGCAGAGAGAATCTGCGAGCCAAAAAGGTGAACTGTATAACTTGGGTTTGGTTGCTACCAAACTCCTGCCACATTGTGCACTGAATAGATCTCCGGCGCAGGCGCCCCACCGGCGTTGTGTGAGAGCGTTGCTAAAATAAGGTTTCGGACTAATCCCTTGAACCCTGGAAACGCCGAGTGATTCTAGGTGACAATAGACCCCCCTTCCATAGAGTAGAGGAGACTTCGTCGTGCGATTACATATGAAGTTGGGTACCTACTTGGTAACCGCCTTCGCCACCATTTTGATCTTTGGCTCGCCATCTTTGGCCTCACAACAACTTGAGGTGCCCTCCGACCGGCCGGTCGTCCGTCAAGCGATGGATTACCTTCGGGATAGTGAGGAGCAGACCATTGACGACCAGATTGCTTTGTGCGAGATTCCGGCGCCACCGTTTGGCGAGGCGGCTCGGGGCGAGGCTTACCGCAAGCGGTTTGTAGAGATTGGGCTAGCCAACGTTCGCATCGACGAGGAAGGTAACGTTCTTGGAGAGATCGGAGAGGGTGAGCCACGAGTGGTTTTGTCGGCTCACCTCGATACGGTGTTTCCAGCCGCAACGGATGTCACCGTGCGGCGCGAGGGTTCGGAGCTTTTTGGTCCAGGTATTGGTGATGATTGCCGCGGATTGGCTGTGGTTCTGGGAGTGGCGAGGGCCATGAAGAATGCGAATATCGAACCATTGGGAACGCTTCTCTTCGTCGGGACAGTCGGCGAGGAGGGCCCTGGCGACCTTCGCGGCGTGAAGCGGTTGTTCTCTGAGACCCTTACCGGCAGTGTCGACTATTTCATCTCTGTTGACGGTACCGGCTACGGAATCACGCATGCTGCCGTTGGTAGCAATCGCTATGAGGTGACCTTTAGTGGGCCGGGTGGACACAGCTACGGTGCTTTTGGCATGCCGAATCCCATCCATGCACTTGGCAGAGCGATCGCCAAAATCTCTGAGTTCCCTTTGGTCTTAGATCCGAAGACGACATTCAGTGTCGGGCTCGTTGAAGGTGGGACGTCAGTGAACTCGATTGCCTTTGAAGTTACGATGACTGTTGACCTTCGCTCCGAAAGCGCAGCAGAACTCGCGAAATTCGATGCACTTTTTCGCTCAGCCGTACACGAGGCGCGTGAAGAGGAAATAGCGAGGTGGAGTAAGGACGCTGAATCAGCAGCCGCAAGCTTCTCGTTGAGACCCTCGTATTCGCCGGTGCGTGCAAGCGATCTGCAGGTCGACATCGTGAATATCGGAGTGAGACCAGCTGCTGACCAGCCTATGTCAATGCTAATTATTCAGGCAGCTTTGGCAGCAGCCGAGGTGCTTGGTTTCGAAGCTCCCGCCGCTGCTTCAAGCACGGATTCAAATATACCAATGAGCTTGGGTATTCCCTCGGTGACGATCGACGGGGGTGGAGCAGGCAGGGGAGCCCATTCACTTGAAGAGAGATTCGATACCACGGACAGCCACTTGGGTACGCAATGGGCCTTGTTGCTTGCTTTAACGCTTGTCGGAGCCGGTGTGCCGTGATGGCTCTGAGTTCCGATCAGCACTTTCTTTCCTGGCCCGTATAGATCGAGGTTTCGTTATGTTCAAGTTTCCTAGGATGCTTTCCCGTCAAGCCGTCGCAATAACGCTGGCTCTTGTGATAACCATTCCTGTTCTGGCCTATTCAGCCGAACCAATGGGCTCAGTCTCGGCAGCGAAGCTAGAGCGCCCAACGCATCTCCCCACGCTTTATCCTCGGAGCACGACATATATTCAGGCTACTAGTGAGGTTGCTGTCAAAGCCGTTGAGAGCATGCAATTCCGGAACATCGGCCCAGCGATTATGGGTGGCCGTGTTGCTGACCTGGCGGTTGTCGATAACAACCCCTCGGTATTCTATGTTGGGACGGCAAGTGGGGGCGTTTGGAAGACGGTCAACCGCGGTACCTCCTTCGAGCCTGTTTTTGATGATGAGTCGACCGCGTCGATTGGTGACGTAACGGTCTCGCAGCAGAATCCCAACCTCGTCTGGGTTGGCACCGGTGAGCCCAATAATCGCCAGAGTTCGCCTTACGGCAACGGTGTTTACCGTTCACTTGATGGTGGCACCAATTGGCAGCATATGGGGCTCAATGAGACCCGCCACATAGGGCGTATTCAGATCGATCATCGTGACAACAATCGTGTATTTATCGGTGCCGCCGGTCATCTCTGGGGGCCCAACGAGGAGCGGGGTGTGTTTCGCACTGGCGACGCCGGGCAGACTTGGGAGAAGGTCCTATTTGTTAACGAGGACACTGGTGTCATTGACCTGGCGATGGATCCTCATGACTCCAACACACTGTTTGCTGCGGCTTACCAGCGGCGTCGAACAGCAGGCGGCTTTAATGGTGGAGGCCCGGGCAGCGGTATCTACCGGACGATGGACGGTGGTGACACTTGGGAGCGACTCGCCGAAGGCTTGCCACAGGGTGATATGGGCCGCATTGGGCTCGACATCTACCGCCGTGACCCCGACATTGTCTTTGCTACCGTCGAAGCAGGCGGTGGCCGTGGTGGTGTGTACCGCTCGACCGATCGCGGCAACAGCTGGGAGCACCTAAGTACTCAGAACAACCGGCCGATGTATTACAGCCAAATTCGTGTCGACCCCTCGGACCCCAACTGGGTCTATTCCGGTGGTTTAAACATATATGCCTCGAGCGACGGCGGACGCACATTTCGTGGCGCGACGGCCGAAGTGCACTCCGATCACCACGCCATGTGGATTGACCCGAACAACTCCAACAACTTAATCATCGCCGGTGATGGCGGCATCTCGGTCTCTTTCGACCGGACACGGACATGGCGCCAGCTGCGCAACATTGTGATATCGCAGTTCTACGAAATCGGTGTCGACATGCGTGAACCCTATTTTGTCTGTGGCGGATTGCAGGACAACGGTTCATGGTGCGGGCCGAGTCGTACGCTCACGACGCTCGGGATCCGGAATCGAGATTGGTACAACATCGGGGGTGGCGACGGGTTCTACGTACGCATCGATCCGACCGATTCGAGTGTCTTGTTTGGGGAGTCACAGGGCGGCAATGTGTACCGCAAGAACCTGATCACCGGGGAAAGCCAACGTATCCGGCCTTTGCCGCGTGCCCAGGGACAAGGCCCGGACTCTGGTGAAGAAGTTGATTTTGCTTGGAACTGGAACACCCCGATGTTGATCTCCGAGCACGACAACCGCCTCATCTATATTGGCTCGAGCCACCTGATGAAGAGTGCGGACCGTGGTGTTACCTGGGAAGCCGTAAGTCCCGATGTGACCACTGGCGTCAACCGAGATGATCTTGAGATCATGGGCACACGGGTGCAACGTGGCATGACATTGTCCGCGAACGACGGTATTAGCTCGTACGGCAACCTGACAACAATTTCCGAGTCACCGACCAGCCCGAACGTGCTCTATGTAGGCACCGATGATGGCAACATTCACGGCACACGCGACGCCGGTACTAATTGGGTGATGCTCAGCGGCGACATGCCCGGGTTGGCGGCGCCCAACACGGTGGTGACCCGCGTTGTTGCCTCGCGCTTCAACGAAGGCCGCGTTTACGCTACTTTCGATGGTCACGAGCGCGACGACTACCGTCCCTACGTTTATCGCAGTGACGACTACGGAAACATATGGGAGCCGATTGTATCCGGACTGCCCGACGATGCCACCGTTAACATCATCGTTGAACACCCGCGCAATGAAAACCTGCTATTTCTTGGAAACGAGATTGGGGTGTTTGTTTCGATAGACCGAGGTGATAGCTGGGCCCAGCTGAAGAACAATCTGCCGACTGTGCCAGTAGACGATATTGTCATTCACCCACGTGAAAATGACCTCGTCCTTGGAACTCACGGACGTGGCATCTGGATTCTCGACGACATTACGCCTCTCGAAGAGATAAGTGAGGATGTCCTTAACACTGATGCGCACATTTTCTCTGCTCGCCGCACGCCTATGTGGCGTGTTACTCGCTGGCAGGAATGGAGCCCCGGCACCTGGCGCGTTTCGAACCCGGCGCCGGGGGCGAGGATTCACTACTATTTAAAGGAAGACGCACCGTTGCCAAGTCCTACAGTAGATGCTCGCCGGGATGATGGCGGTGGTCGCAGTAGCGGTCGGGGTGGCGGTCGAGGTGGAGCAAATCAGATGCCTCCATCTGTTCCCGCCACACCGCCCGAGCCCACCGTGAAGTTAACGGTACTTGATGGCAATGGGGGCTTCGTGCGCGAATTCGAGGGGCCGGGTCGAGCTGGCGTTCAGACTGCCCTCTGGGACTTTCGCATCGCTGATGCTTACACGACAACCAGTGGTAGTGGTTTCGGTGGTGGTGGACGTCGTGGAGGCGGCGGTGGGCCGCGTGGCCCGGAGGTGCTTCCGGGCAACTATACCGTACGCCTTGAAGTTGGTGGCCGGACGACGGAGACGACTGTTGAGGTTGTCCTCGATCCTCGAATCCAAGCTCCAATGGACGTCCTGCAGGCCCGTCAAGATGCCATGATGGATGCCTATAATTTAGCCAAGCCGGTCTACGAGGCGCGGCAGGCGATCGCTGCAATCAACGGTCAGCTCAACAACATGCGTGGTCTGCTAAGTGACGATGCGGCGGAAGCGTTAACCAGCGCGCTCGACGACATTACTCGCGACGTTCGACAGATCCAGGAGAACATGCAGGAGGCCGGAGCCGGAGCCGGTGCAGTTAACACGATTCAGAGCTTCACAGGAGAGCCAACAGCGGACCAGCTTTGGCAGATCGACCAATCTTGGAGGCTTCTACCTGGGGTCATCGAGCAGATCAACGTAGTGATCACCGATCGGATGCCGGGACTCATCGCGATGGTGTATCAACCCGGAGTCGGGCCCGGATCGTTGGATACAATTGAGATTCCAACGCGACCTACGAGGTGATTGCCCAGAGAATAAGAGCTGCGTGACGACCTTTTTGGTCATCCCTCACCGTTATTCTGGCCGCGGTGCTCTGTTGGGCTGTGCCTAAGAGGCGGTCGCCGGTTGGGTAATCTTTACCCTGATACTCAATCACGATGGAGAGTCACGATGATTGTATTCAAGGCCATGTTTGAACGGCCGACGACACCCGACACCGATATCCAGGATCTCACGCGTGACGTGAGCTCAGTAGTTGCGGAATCGGGTGTTCAGCAAGGCCAGGCGTTGGTATTCACTCCAGGCTCTACTGCGGCGATTACCACCATCGAGTTCGAGAGCGGGGCCGTCACCGATTTGAAGGGGGCGATCAACGAGTTGGCGCCGACCGGGGCTCACTACGACCACGACGCCCGATGGGGTGACGGGAATGGCTATTCCCATGTCCGTGCCGCCTTGCTCGGACCATCCCTCACGATACCAGTCATCGACGGTGAATTAGCGTTGGGTACCTGGCAACAAGTCGTTTTGTGTGATTTCGACAATCGCCCACGAAATCGTCGGGTCATTGTCCAGGTAACAGGCTGACCGTCGCTGAAGTTTTTTCTTCTAGAAACGTACCTGCCATGCTGCGATAGCAGTGATTCCTGGCGAGTCAAAGCCCGAGCCATGGAGCCGGTAGTTGCGATCAAAGATGTTGGCGATCGAGAAAGTTAATTCACTGCTGGTGTTTATGTTGAAGCCGCCACGTAGCGTCATGGTCCACCATCCAGGGGTCTCGTCAAACAACGTTTTACCCTGCAGGTCCGGGCCAAGAACGCGCAACTGAACCTCTTCGAGAGTTTCTCCGGTTGAAAGGAGAATGCCGTCCTGTACAACACCGAGCTCCACGGCGCCGTTGTTGAAGTAAGTTGCGATGTTATCGGTATCTCGAAACGCACCAATTCGCACATCTTCGACATCAGCGGGATTGAGGCGATCCTGTGCGAGCATGCCGACAAAGATGCCCTCAAGCCACAGACGCCCACCAGTGCGATTCCAGCGCACGATGGCGTCGAAATGATCGGGCGCGATTTTGCGGGCCCAGAATCCCGTGTCCAGCTCGCGACCTCGCTGCAAGCCTCCTTTAAATACAAACAATGTGCTCCGGTTAATTTCCTGTTCGAATAGCCACTCGATGCCCTGGACTCGACTCCGGCTTATGTTGGCGCGAGAGACGACCGGGTTGGGGTCGACACCAACGAAAACCCGCCCTTTTTCATCCTGGGAGACGATCATCTCCCCCCCAATGAATTCGCCGACAACATCCGTGGGAATGAGCATTGTTCGCCTGGAGATCGTGTCAGTGAGCTCGCTGTCGAAAATCGCGAAATCGAAGCGCCTACCTTGTTGGCGCCAGCGGAAGCCGGTTTCAAAGCTCCACAACAACTCAGCAGTTAGGGGATCCCACGAAGTCCCGGTACTGATTGCATTGTTGCTGGCTGAATCGCCTATGAGGGCGTTGAATTGTGATGCTTCCCGGGGTGCCACTTCGAAGCCGCCACCGGTTAAACCTGTCTCACTTAGATCAAACAGGCTTGGTGCGCGGAAACCGCGAGCAACGCGACCGTAGATGGTTGCCTGATCACTGAGCTGAATCGTGGTGCCAACGTTAAATGTAATATCAGCGTAGCTTTGCTCGCTCGACGGGACCATTGGCTTGTCCCCAATGATGTTGTCTTTGGCGTTGATTGCGGCACGGAAGTATGAGAAACGAAGCCCACCGGTGATTTGGAGCCGGTCATCTATCGCAGCCCAATCGTCAAGAATGAAGGCACCGAACGACGTATAACGGGAGCCGTTTGGCACCCGGGGTCTCGCTGGGTTGGCAATATCGCCCTCGCGAATCTCATCACGGAATGAAGCGACGTGCTCGTCATAAATCTCTCCACCTATGCTTAGCAGGTGTGCGCCGGCGTTGGTCGAAGCCATGAACTCGTACCCGAAGGCGGCAACATTGCTTTCTTCGATGCGCATGGTGCTGTTCGGAAAGCGCTGGTCCTCGCGACCATCCGTCTGTTGATTTACCGAGAAGGTTGCCTCTATGAATATGTCGTTAGCGATGACATCTTGATAGCGGGCATAGCCGAAGTTGAGGATCTGCGGCTTAAAGGCCGCAATGTAGCGCCCATCACCCCCTAAGAGACGATCGTAGCGGCGAATGCCAAACTGCTCGTTGCGCATGTAGAAGCCAGTGACTGTTCCTGTGTTGCCTGTCCGGTAACTGGCTTTGCTGGTGCCCCCCCAACTACGATAGTCAGTGTCAACCATCCGGGTCCCCAGAATGTCTTGTACCGTTTCGGTTGGAAGATCGAAGAATCGCCGCAAAACGTTGTGAGAGTCTTCCCCGCCGCCGCCGCGGACGTCTTGATGACTTCCCCCCGTGGCGGCAAACATAACCGCGAGACGATTTGTAACTCCCCCAGCACTGCCTTCGGCACCAACACCGGTTGATGATGATTCAAAGAAAATGCGGCCATCACCGTGCCATTCCCATATAGGAGTGTTGGCGAATGCCGGTAGTAGGAACGAATTGACGTTGATGGCCCCACCGAGCGCATCACTGCCGTAGTTCACGCCTGATGGGCCCAGTTGGACATCGATACCGCCAACGGCAGCACTTGGAATCCACGCCAAATACTGTGTGTTTCCCGCTCGGTAGGTCGAGTTGTTATAGCGGATGCCGTCGATCAGATACAACACCGCTTGGGCACTTTGGCCACGTAAGATTGGTGATCCTTGCCCGGGTGTTGTTTGCTGGGCAATGATCCCGTTTTCTTCAGTTAACATGCGTGGTAACAGGTCAGGGGCCCGTTCCTCGAGCATCTCGAGCGTCAACGAGCGGATTGTGCCAGCGACCTTGGTTTCGTCTTGAAGCAGCCCACGATTAGCTGTCACTGTGACGCTCTCTTCTATTTGCGCGAAGTTCACAGTGGCAAGGGCACCCTGCGGTGTCACTTCGACGAGCTGAACACGATCTCGGAATGGTGGCACCGTCACGTGCAGTTCATAGTTGCCTGGGTTCAGCTCGGCAAACAGGAATTTTCCTTGCGGGCCACTTTCGGTTTGCCCGACCTGCAATCGGTTGGGACCAAATAAGCGAATTAAAGCGCCCGGTACCGGTTGTCCTTCGACATCGAGCACAATGCCGGATAACGTGCCACGCTGTTGAGTTTGCGCTGAGCTCTCAGGTGCCGGAGGTATCTCGCCAATCTGCGCTGCTGCTTGTGTTGCAGAACAGAGGAATGGGGCACATCCCCAAAAAACGAGTCGTATACCGAACCGCAACCGGAACAAACAACGAGCGTGAACGTGCATTCTTAGGAGGATTGCCGTGGGAGACTAATGATGAAGTTACATCATTCAAAGACAATCGTAGCATGGGTTAGAGCGCCATCTTTAGGTTATATTGGGCTGCTGGCGAGTGTGAATGTATTCCTTGGATGACGGAACGGTTTCGCTTATGGATTTGTATGTCCTTCCGATCCCGTCAAGTAGGGTTTGACCCATGTAGGGATTGCTTTTCGCGCTTTGCTACGATGCTGTGGCCAGGAATTTTCGATCTTGATCGACCTTTGGGGTTGCTATGTTGATTAGTCGCCAATTTTGCATGTTGTTGACCCTGTTTGTTTGTGTTTCCTCTATCTCTTCTGCCACCCAAGAAGAAGAAGTGCGCTGGCAGGGCTCTGTGGGTGGTCTCGGATTCATCGTCACGTTTACCCCAGAGGAAGATGGCCCAGGTTATAAGGCCACCTTGGACATTCCGGCTCAAGGACTTAGTGGAGCGGAGCTTGCGAACGTGGTGTACAGCGAAACCGAGATTGCGTTCACTTTATCGATTGCACCACCCAATGGGGCAACATGGCGTGCTAAACGTCAGGTGGGTGCGACGATGGCCGAGGGTGTGTTTGAGCAAGGGGGTAACGTCGTGCCGTTCACCATGGAATTGGCGCCTGAGGGGAAAGTCTTAGGCCCCCGGCGGCCTCAGACTCCCGAACCGCCCTTTCCATATGACGAGCGTGAGGTTGCCTACACGAGCGAAGCTGATGGTACGAAACTGGCGGGGACGCTCACGGTGCCGAGGGACGATGGGCCTTCCCCCGCCGTTCTTCTGATCACTGGATCAGGCCCTCAAAATAGGGATGAGGAAATCCTCGGACACAAACCCTTCCTGGTTATTGCCGATCACCTGACCAGTAACGGGATCGCGGTCCTGCGTGTTGACGATCGCGGTATTGGTGGCAGTACAGGTGACATGTCGATGGCAACCTCCGAAGATTTTGCGTCCGATGTTCTTGCGGGCGTTCATTTTCTCGCCGAGCAACCCGATATTGACCCCGGCCGAATCGGCCTGATTGGTCACAGCGAAGGTGGCATTATTGCGCCAATGGTGGCGGCAGCATCCGACGACGTTGCGTTCATCGTCCTGCTCGCTGGCTCAGCGATCCCTGGACGAGATTTGATGATCATGCAGTTGGCCGCGGTCCAGCGTTCGATCGGCCGCCCGGAGGGCAACGTTGAGCAGCAAATCGAGGCACAGCGTAGTCTCCTTGAGCTAGCTAGCGAGGGTGCTGACCTGCCTGTTTTGACTGCCGCAGTTGCCGAGTTGACTCGCATCCAAATCTCGAACTTGGTCGAGGGGCAGCGTCCGTCGACCGAGGAACTCAAGCCGGCTATCGAAGCCCAAGCGCGCCTGCTCACGACGCCGTGGTGGCGCTTTTTCCTGACCTACGATCCCCGGACCGCGCTACGTGAGGTCCAGTGTCCGGTATTGGCGATCAACGGCTCGCTGGATGTACAAGTTCCGCCTGGCCCCAACCTCGACGCGATCCGCGATGCGCTTGGGGAGGCGGGCAACGACGACATCACGGTTGAAGAACTCGGTGGCCTAAACCATCTGTTTCAGACTGCAACCACCGGAAGCCCCACCGAATATGCCGAGATCGAGGAGACGGTCGCGCCTCCAGTGCTTGACCTCATCACGAATTGGGTGCTCCAGAGGATGACAGAGGAATGACTTACGCTTGACATTGGTGGCGCAGTTATTAAATATAAGTTGAATATTGCAATATAACCGATAAATGAAACTGCGTAGATAATGGATGCATCCCACAGCTTAGAGAATACCAACCAGATCAAGGCATTAGCACATCCCCTCCGTCAACAGATTCTGGAGCTGATGATCGAGGCGCCAATCACCACAAAACAGGTTGCTGACCGCCTAGGTGAGAAGCCCACCAAGCTCTACCACCATGTCGATAAACTCGAAGTTGCTGGGCTAATTAAGTTAGTTAAAACGAGGCGCAAGCGCGGCACCATTGAGAAGTACTACGAGGCTGTCGCCGAACGCTTTGTGATCGATCGACAGGCGGTGGAGGTTCGTTTAGCGACAGACGATGAACCCGGCAACTTCGAGAACATCATCGCGAGCTCTTTGGATGAGACTCTCCACGAGATCCGCGAGTCAATGGACACCGGCTTGATTCGTGATGACGATGAATCAGTATTCATTCGCTCTCATCTGCAGGTGACGCCGCAGCAGGTGTCGACGCTGGTTGAGCGTTTGCAGGAATGGATTCGTGACTGCCAGGCCAGCCAGAATTCGGAGGCTGAAACGCAATACGGGCTGACAGTTGCGTTCTATCCTACGAAAATCTCGATATAGGGAGGCCAACCCACAAACGGCCTGCGTTGAGCCGTTCCGGTTAGTTTGATCGTTGGTACTGGGGGCATAGGGACCTCTCTAATATGGTCCGGACGGTTGACGACGTTACTCTGAACGGTTTTCATTAGCATGTTGCTGAGAAACTCCCAGAGTTTTTCCAGCATCCTTCTACGGTTTTTGCTCACGACTATGTGATGCCAATGTACTTTGTTTTCGGGAGTCACACCCTTTCTCAACGCGTGACATTGGACACTTTTCAGGAGGTATCGTTTTGAAGAAACTGAATCAGACGGTCCGGGTTGTCTCGATCGTACTTGCAGCTGGTGTTTTCCCTATGGGTGCTATGCCGGACGCAACGGCGCAGCAACTGCCGGCTGCAGCGTCGGCATTGATGGAACTTCCCGGCGTTGGTATCACGGAGGTACACGAGGAACACGCACACTATGGCCTGATGGCGTCGTCACAGGACGATCCTAACGTCATCGTTGATCCAGAGTTTTATTCGTATTTGACGTGGCGGTCGACAAATTTTGGTCGTGGCGGCCGATCTACTGCAGTGGCTGGGACTCCCAACGACCAGTTCACCTTTTTTGCTGGTTACACGGGCGGCGGGGTGTGGAAAACGGCTGACGCCGGTTTGACTTGGGAAAACATTTCCGACGGATACTTCAACGTTGGCTCGATCGGCGACATTAAGGTTGCCCCATCAGATCCGAATGTTATCTGGGTCGGGACGGGCTCCGGTTGCCCGCGCGGCAATATCTCGACCGGGGATGGCATCTACCGGTCGACCGATGGTGGCAGGACGTGGGCCCACGTTTGGAACCCGGGCTTCGTCCAGGTTCCAGAGATGGTTGTTGATCCCGTTGATCCTGATCACCTGTACGCTGCAGTCCTTGGTGACATTTTCGGGGCCGGCCCGGTGCGCGGTATCTACGAAACCAAAGATGGCGGCCAGAATTGGGATCAAATTCTGTATATCTCCGAAGACACAGGCTTCAACGATATCGAAATGGATCCGAGCAACCCGCGCATTCTTTATGCCTCTGCTTGGACTGTTTACCGCAAGCCTTGGACGATCCACTCAGGCAGCGAGGAGGGTGGCATCTACCGCAGTAAAGACGGTGGGGAAACTTGGGAAAAACTTTCAGGTGGCCTGCCGACTGGAATGGTGGGCAAAATTGACTTAACAGTCTCCCCTCCAAATCCCGATAGGGTGTGGGCTCTCATCGAAGCTCCTAACGATCGCGGTGGCGTCTATCGTTCTGAGAACGGTGGTAACTCTTGGCAGCGTGTTAACAACAATCGTGACTTGCAGCAGCGCGCTTGGTATTACGTTCATATCTACGCTGACCCCGTTGATCCCGACACGGTCTACGCGCTAAATACTGGCGCCTACAAGTCAACTGATGGTGGTGTCACCTTCAACAACACACTGCGCTCGTCGCACGGGGACAACCACGACTTGTGGATCAACCCCAACAACCCAAGGATCATGGTTAACGGCAACGACGGTGGTGCCAACGTGTCAGTAAACGGTGGTCGGACGTTTACTGCCCAAGGCAATCAGGCGACCGCTGAGTTCTACCGTGTCACCGTGGACAACGACATTCCCTATCGTGTGTATGGCGCTCAGCAGGACAACAGCACAGCTGCTGTCCAATCGGCGTTCGGTGGTGGGGGGCGCGGTGGTAGTGATTTCTACGCCGTGGGTGGCGGCGAAAGTGGTCATATCGCAGTCGACCCGCGTGATTCCAACGTTATCTGGGCGGGGAGCTATGGTGGAAACTTCACCCGTCAGGATCGGAATACGGGCATTACACGCAGCGTGCGCATATACGCGGACTCTGAAACTGGTCAACAAGCGGCGGACATGAAATACCGTTTTCAATGGAACGCACCGATCCGTATCTCGCCGCATGATCCAGACACCGTTTACATCATGTCGCAGTATGTTCACCGGACGCGGGACCAGGGAGTTAATTGGGAGGTAATCAGTCCCGACCTGACCACGAATGACATCAACAAGCAGGGCTATTCAGGTGGTGAGGGCATCACTCGCGATAACACCGGCGTCGAGGTTTATACAACGGTCTTTGCTTTCGAGGAGTCGCCACTCGTCCCTGGGTTGCTATGGGCTGGGTCTGACGATGGTTTGATTCATATTTCCAAGGACAACGGTGTGACTTGGGAGAACATCACGCCTCTCAGCATGGTTGAGGGAGGCACCGTTAATCAAGTCGATATCTCGATGCATGATCCTGGCCGTGCCCACGCTGCAGTCTACAAGTATCGTGAGCAGGATTATCGACCTTACATCTACCAGACGAGCGACTACGGGGAAAGCTGGAGGCTATTGACTACTGGTACCAACGGCATTCCCGAGAACCATTTCGTGAGGACCGTACGGGAAGACCCGAACCGGCGCGGGCTGTTGTTTGCTGGCACAGAGTTCGGCATGTATGTCTCGTTCGATGACGGTGCTCACTGGCAGTCGTTTCAGCTCAACCTGCCGATCACGCCGGTCACGGACATGATAATTAAGGACAGTGACCTGATTGTCTCCACACAGGGTCGGGCTTTCTGGATCTTGAACAACTTCTCAGCCCTGTCGGAGTTGGACTTAGTCAGCGATGCTCCCGCCTATCTGTTCAAACCCCGCACCGCTTATCGTGGTGGTGGTAACAGACCGGAAATCCAGTTCTTTATTGCTGCGGGCACCACTGGTATGGCCACGCTGCAGATAAATAACAGCAGTGGAGAAAAGGTGAATGAGTTCAGTGGACCTATTCGCTCAGAGGGGTCGGCGCAGATAGCAGGCGGGCGCGGCGGGCGCGGTGGTCGCGGTGGTCGCGGTGGTCGCGGTGGATTCGCCGGTGGAGGCGGAACACGCTTGACCGCCCAGCCGGGTATAAATTCGTTGAGTTGGAGTGCCCGCTGGCCAGCAGCCTATCAAGTACCCACAGGTATCGTTCAATGGGGCGGTGGTCGAGGAGGCGGTCTTGCTGTGGTGCCGGGCACCTACACTGTGACTCTGACAATTGGTGATTGGAGCCAATCACGGACGATCGATTATCTGGCCGATCCACGTCTCGACGTAGACGAGGCTGCCTATGAAGAGCAGGTACGCTTCGCCCAGGAAGTTGGGTCTGAAGCCAAGCGCTTGTACGATGAACTTGCGCAACTACGATCAGTCAAAGAACAGGCGACCCGAATTGGCCAGCAACTTTCAGACGCTGGCTATGGTGATGAGGCGAGAAATGCGGCGCGCGAGTTGAACCGCACGCTTGAGACAATCGAAGGTGAGCTGACCCAGTTGCAAGGTTCCAGTGGGCAAGATGCACTCAACTTTCCAGGTCGTCTCGACAATCAATTTAACGCTCTGTATGCGCAAATTACCGGTGGCAATCCGCCAGTCCAGGCGGGCGCCTATGAGCGCTGGGACGACCTAAGACCGGAACTGCAACTGCTTGTTGATCAGATCCGCGCAGTCTATGCGTCTGACCTGGAGGAGTTCAATCGCCTTGTTGGTGAACACGGGATACGCGTGCTGATGCGGCGGGAACAGTAATGTTTATCAGTGTACTAGAACCTTAGCTTCCGAACTAATCTCCTCAGCTGCTCTCTAGCGTGCTGTGATTGTTTGTTGATGAAGCAGTGAGGGCGTAGCCTTTGGGCAACGCCCAATTGCAGCGGCGTTGTCATGAGCCCATGAGCTGTGCACCATGAAATGGTCTTGGAAGATCGGCTCGGTTACAGGGATCCCGATCTACGTCCACTCGACGTTCGTTCTCATTCTGCTGTGGGTAGTCTGGACATCCGAGGGTGAAGGTCTCTTTGGAACGCTAACCAGCTTGGCATTCATCCTGACACTGTTCACCTGTGTTGTGTTGCATGAACTCGGCCACGCTCTGACAGCAGGTCACTACGGGATCAAGACCAGTGACATTACATTGCTGCCGATTGGTGGGGTGGCTCGCCTGGAGAAGATGCCCGAAGAGCCACGGCAGGAATTCTGGGTGGCGGTCGCTGGTCCGGCCGTGAACGTGGTGATTGCGTTGATGCTCTTTGCTGTTTTGCTGATCGAAGGAAAGTATCAGCCAACCACCTCAATGAGTATCACAGCGGGCTCATTCCTTGAGCGCATCATGGTCATTAACCTCGTATTGGTTCTTTTCAACATGCTGCCGGCATTTCCCATGGACGGTGGGCGTGTGCTGCGCGCCGTGCTAGCGATGCGGATGAACTATGCGAAGGCAACACAGGTGGCGGCCACGATCGGGCAGGGAATGGCGCTTCTGTTCGCGCTTGTCGGTCTGCGTTACAACGCTTTCTTGGTATTCATTGCGCTTTTTGTGTGGATCGGTGCATCACAGGAAGCAGGCGCGGTGCAGATGCGCTCGGCGCTCAGCGACATTCCGGTGGCACAAGCAATGATCACAGAATTCCATGCGGTCACTCCCGATGAGCCTTTGTCGCATGCTGTTTCGTTGACGTTGTCTACAGCGCAGAAGGATTTTCCCGTAGTTGAGATGGGCATCGTAGTTGGGGTGCTAACCCAAGCAGAGCTTTTCCGGGCGCTTGCAAACGATGGTCAAGGCATCCTGGTTGGCAGCATTATGGACCGCAACTTCGAGACCGCTGATTCATTTGAGATGCTTGGGTCCGTGATGCAAAGACTGCAATCTTCACAGTGCTCGATGATCCCTGTTTTGCGGGCAGGGGCGCTGGTTGGCATTGTCACCACAGATAACATTAGCGAGTTGCTCAGCATACAGTCAGCCATGAAGCCTTGAAATGTTTAGGCTTGCTGGAATCTTGTTGGCAGTTGGCCATTACCGTAGCTATTGACTCCCCTCTTCCTGTGGCATCGGCTGGGCGTCTATATCAGGGTGACGCAGGTGGAAATCGCTGACCTGCTGATAAGCGTGGGCGAGCAGCAACGCTTCGGCATCTTTATATAGGCCGCCAACGAACGAGATGCTGTAGGGTGTGCCTTGCTCGCTAAAGCCATTTGGGACTGCAACCTGAGGGTGACCAGTCAGGTTGGTGGCACCGACCACGCCGCCACGCCGGGTCGGAGTAACGAAAACGTCGATGTCACGCATGACTTCCGAGAAGTGTTGCATGTAAATCGTTCTCGCCCGGTTAGCGTTGATGTAGTCGACTGCCGGGATGAGGCGCGAAGTTCGGAAGGTGTTTGGCCAGGACGAGTTTTCCATCAGGTCGTCGCGCCCACTGAGCGTTAGTTCCTCAAACGCGGCGCCAGCCTCTGCGGTGAGGATAAAGTTCATTGCTCCGACCGGGAAGTCAGGCAGTTCAACTGGCACCATCTCTATACCGATTTCCTCGCGAAGGGCGCGCAGAGTTGCAAGGTCGAGCTCGCGGTTGTCGTAGCCTGATGCCTGGTCGAAGGCATTGGCGAGATAACCGACTCGTAATGCCCGCGGGTCACGGTACGGGTCCCAGGAAAACGGTACGGTACGGGCTGTCGGGTCGAGGCCATCGGAGCCGTGGATAGCGGCGAATACTAGCGCGCAGTCCTCGGCACTTCGGCACATCGGCCCGATCTTGTCCATGCTCCACGATAGGGCCATGGCGCCGGCACGGCTGACGCGACCGAAAGTTGGCCGATGACCAGTGATTCCGTTACGCGTGCTTGGGGAGGTGATACTGCCGCGCGTCTCCGTTCCAATGGAAAATCCGACACAACCGGCGGCAGTGGCTGATCCGGGCCCAGCCGATGAACCGCTTGATCCCTGGGTAGTGTCCCATGGGTTGCGGGTCCTACCGCCGAACCAGCGGTCGCCCTGAGCTAAGGCACCGAGCGTTAGCTTGGCTACCAATACGGCACCAGCCTCATCGAGGCGCCGCACAACGGTGGCGTCAGTGGGAATGATCTGGTCCTTATAAGGTTCTGCTCCCCAACTCGTCGGGTAGTCGCGCGTAGCCAATAGATCCTTAGCTCCCCACGGAATTCCGTGTAAAGGCCCACGGTAATTTCCCAGAGCGATTTCCTGGTCGGCGCGGCGTGCTTGCTTCATTGCTAAATCATGGGTGAGATTGACGGCGAAGAGCAGCTTTGGGTTATAGCGTTCGAGACGGTCGAGATACATCAACGTGAGTTGCTCTGAGCTTACTTGCCGGGTACGGACCAGCTCGGAAAGCTGGGTCAGAGGCAAAAATGCTAACTCCTCGAGGTCGTCACCGACGGCCTGTGGGCTTTGGCGACTCACCCGAATCGGAATCTCGTCGCGGTCAAGATCCACCTCGACACCAGGCATTGCTGGTTCGAACAATAGCGAAGGTGGTACCTCATTGGGGATCTTTAAATCGCGGATTTGTTGATAGGAAGCGGCATTACGATCAAGACCTTGGCGCATTGCTTCCCGTTCCTCGTCGGTTAGTTCGAGGCCTGCAATTTTCTCGGCTTCGGCGATCATAGCGGCTGTGATTGTGGGTTCCGAAGCTTGTCCTTGCCCTCCGCGGCTTTGGGCCCACAGCACCCCGGGGAAAAGTGTTCCGGCCAAGCTTGTGCCAGCAAAGAAACCCATAAACGAGCGTCGATCGAGCCCTTCGATAGCAACGATGGGTTCATCGTCCTCAGTGGTGGTCGTGTCGGTGAACGGGACAGTTTGGATGTTGTTGATCTTGGATTCGCTCATCTCTTTTTGCCGTTTGTTGTTGGGAATCTACTAGGTTAATTCTTGGTGATTGTAAGTCGATGGCAATATGCCGTTGATCAGGCCTGAGAACAAGGCCCGTGAGCTTAACGAATCGTTTGGGGAACAAGTTTCTCTGACACCCGACCCCATGCAGCGACATGTCCTCAGGGGCGTGCGAGAATCCTGCCACTTCTCTAATTCCGGAGGTTTCTTTAATGAAGAAGAAGATGAATCGTCGCGATTTCGTTACCACCGGTGCGGCTGCGAGCGTGGCAGTGGCGGCTGGACCATCAGCCCTTGCGGCTGCTTCCAGTGAACATAATGTTTCGAATCCGGCCCCCTCCCGGAGCCCTGAGATGCTTTCCACGCAGGGTACAACGCCGATGGTTATTTCGGACTACAGCGGTTTCGGCTACCGCAACGGCGGCACGATGAACGCGGTCGAAAAAGCTTTCCAGATGATCACCGATGGTGAGGATGTGCTCGACGCGGTGATCGCAGGGGTTAACATCCCTGAAAACGATCCCACCGAGACTGGGATTGGCTATGGTGGTTTGCCTAACGAGCGTGGTGTCGTACAGCTTGACGCGTGCTGTATGCACGGGCCGAAGAAGCGTGCCGGTGGTGTTGCCGGACTCGAAGGCGTGCGCACGCCTTCGCTGGTTGCCAAGGCTGTCGCTGACTACACCGATCACCACCTTCTGGTAGGCCAGGGGGCCCAGGACTTTGCCCGAAACATGGGATTTGAGATCGAAGCCGATCTCAACACCGATCATTCACGTAATCTGTGGCTAGAATGGCGCCAACGGGTCGATCCAGAGCACTACCTCGATCCCGATGACCGTCCTATTCGTCGTCGCGGTAGTCGAGGGATTGACGCCGATGGGGGCTCAGGTGGAATTGGGCAATCATTGGAGCAGCACCGTGACCTTGCGCGGCGTGGCTACCAGGCTGCCCTTGACATGGTGCGCGAAGGCTTTATCCCTGAGCACAGCTTCTGGGGCACGATCAACTGCAACGGTATCAACGCCGCCGCCGAGATCTGTGGAGTGACGACAACTAGCGGCTTGTCGTGGAAGATTCCAGGCCGGGCCGGTGACTCGCCGATCCTAGGCGCTGGCCTTTACGTTGACGGCGACGTTGGTGCCTGTGGCTCGACTGGTCGGGGTGAGGCCAACCTCTTCAATCTTTCGTCGTTTCTGATTGTCGAGAAGATGCGCGACGGAATGCACCCCAAGGATGCAGCGATTGAAGGCCTTCGACGAATCCGCACGAATACTATCGAAGAAAGATTGCTTAATAGCCGAGGGGAGCCAGCCTTCAATGTGCGCTTTTTTGCCCTCGACAAGCAAAGTCGCTACACCGGCGTGCAGATGTATGGTGGTGGCCAGGGTTATGCAATCTGTACCGAAAACGGCGCCGAACTCATTGAGTTCGATTACCTTCTGGAAGGTTCACCAGTCGATTGAACGTCAAAATCAATGGGTAATTTAGCGGACTGGTGCCTGTTGCCCCTTTTCCCAGAGAAACAAAGGAGACTCCATGGCTTCGCGGATCCGTGAAAATCGATTACTGGCCCCCGTCCTAGTGTTCCTATGCATCGTGGTCGCTTCTTGCCAGTTTCTGGACACGATCGTTGGGGGCCAACAGGAGACCGCCGACTTCGACGTTGTTGAAACCACCATTGCCGATGTTCACCTGGCGATGCAGGACGGACGGGTGACAGCTCGGCAGTTGGTGGAAGACTATCTGGCGCGTATCGAGGCATACGACAAACGCAACGCGGCCCTCAACGCCATCATCGAGGTCAATCCGGGCGCCTTGGCGCGCGCCGACGAACTAGACGTCGCGTTCGCTGAGTCAGGGCTGACAGGGCCTCTGCATGGCATCCCGATGATTGTGAAGGACAACTATGACTTCGCTGGTATGCCGACTACTGCTGGGTCTGCATCGCTCGCCGAGTCCATGCCTCCCGACGATTCGTTTCAGGTGCGCCGCATCCGGGAGGCTGGCGCTATAGTCTTGGCCAAATCCAATATGGCGGAGTTTGCCTTCTCGCCTAACGAGACGATAGGTTCGCGAATCCCAGGCTTTACTCGTAACCCATATGCGACTAACCGAGTGCCAGCAGGTAGCAGCGGAGGCACCGGAGCCGCCATAGCGGCGAGCTTCGGCGTTGTTGGCTTGGGCACTGATACCGGTAACTCGATCCGCGGCCCGTCGTCTCACAATGCCTTGGTTGGGATTCGTTCAACGATCGGGCTGACTAGCCGCGACGGCATCGTTCCACTGGCCTTCTCGCACGATATTGGTGGGCCGATGGCACGAACCGTCGCTGACGCTGTGGCGGTGTTCGACGTGCTTGCTGGTACGGATCCGGCCGACCCCACGACCGTAGAGGCCGACTCGCTCCGCGCCGTTGATTACAACCAATTTTTAGACGCCAATGCGCTGGCGTCGGCAAGCATCGGAGTCGTCCGGCAGATTGTTGATCGCGAGAGTGGCGACCCGCGGATGCGTGACTTGTTAAACCAAGCGCTTGACGATCTACGCGCAGCAGGTGCCCAAATCGTCGATCCAGTCAGCATCCCGATGCTGGATGAGAACGTGCAGTTTTCGTGCAGACGTTTCCGTTACGACATCAACGCTTACCTCGCCACCCTCGGGCCAGACGCTCCTGTTAAAACGCTCACTGAGATTGTTGAATCGGGTGGTTACGATCGTACCGTTCGTGACCGCATAAGGCGCGGCCTTGAAGAAAGTCTTGAAGACCCCGCCATTCGCTGCGCCGAGCAAACTGATAATCGGAGGCTTCTTGCACAACAAGTTACGGGCGTTCTCGCCGACGAACAGCTCGACGCACTTGTTTACCCAACGTGGGCTAATGTGCCGAGGCTTATCGGGGATCTGCGCTCCCCCGGTGGGGATAACAGCCAGGTGTTGTCTCCGCAGACCGGTTTTCCTGCTATCACCGTGCCGATGGGCTGGATCGAAGAAGGTGGACAGCAGTTGCCCGGAGGCCTGCAGATTTTTGGTGATGCTTGGAGCGAACCACGACTGATAGCCATAGCGTATGCCTACGAGCAGGCCACCCAACATCGACGACCGCCTGATACGACACCAGCGTTGCGTCAGCAATGATCGGGACGAAGTCCTCGAACCTTGTACTATTACATTGTTGCAAAGAGAGTTGATGGTCCGCTTTACCAGCGACATAGCCGACGAGTTTCCTGTTGGCCAAGTTCTGCGCAATGAGGTCGGCATGCACACACGTCTACCGCAAATGGAGTTATCGGAGTGAAGGAAAGCCCAGTGGTCGCAGTTGTGTGTGGTGGCCCGTCGGCTGAGGCTGAGGTATCTCGTGTCAGTGGCAAATGTGTCGCCGAGGCACTGCGCACGGCCTATGCCAATGTCAGCCTAATGGAGCTTGAGGAGTTTGTCGGTGGTGGGCTCGGGGCTGAGTTTGCCGACGTTGTCTTTCCCACATTTCATGGCCCTCCAGGTGAAGACGGTACTTTCCAAGGGTTCCTTGAGGTGCAGCAGATCCCATACGTTGGGTGCGACGTAACCTCGAGCGCCTGCGCGATGGACAAGGTCATTGCCAAGCAACTCTTTCGTTCTCGTGACCTACCGGTGGCTGATGAAGTGGTTGTTTACAAACGCGATGGTGCCGATGTTGGGGCACAACGGGTAGTGAACACGCTAGGTCAAGATGTCGTGATCAAGCCGTCGAGCCAAGGTTCGGGGCTCGGCGTCGTATTCGGGAAAGACACCGCCGAGCTTGCGCCGGCGATCGAGCAAGCTTTTGCTTTTGATGACAGTGTTTTGGTCGAGCAGCGTATTGAGGGCAAGGAAATCACGGTCGCGGTGCTCGAGCGCGGTGGTAATCCAGAGGCGCTACCGGTTGTTGAAATCACCACACCCGAAGGGTCCTGGTACGACTATGAGCACCGTTATACAGAGGGGCTCGCTGATCACATTATGCCTGCGCCTCTCCCCGAGGAGCAGTACAGGCGGACTCAGGAGGTCGCGGTGCTTGCGTTCGAGTCACTAGGGTGCCGTGATCTGTCTCGCGCGGACTTTGTGGTTCCAGAGCGGGGGGAGCCGATAATTCTAGAAGTCAATACGATGCCTGGGATGACACCGACGAGCCTCTTTCCCGATGCAGCACGGGAAGCTGGTATTTCATTCGAAGAACTTGTTGCCTTATTGGTTGAGCGTGCTGTCTCACGCAAGTCATAGGTTTCGCAGAATGCCCACTCTCATTAACGGACCGACGACGATAGAAGCCGCTGGCAACAAGCCGAAGATTATCCAGGAGTACGTTGGACGGGTGAACTCTGAAACATCGGATGTTTCAGTTGCGCACATGCGAAGCTCGAGTGGCTGGGTCGAGCCGGCGCAGACGCCTGAGTTTGACGAGTACACCCTAGTGTTGAAGGGTTTGCTTCAGGTCGAGTTCGACGGTGGCAGCATGAAGGTTGAGGCAGGGCAGGGCGTCATAGCACACGGTGGCGAGTGGGTTCGCTATAGTACGCCGGGGCCCGAAGGTGCCGAATATATCGCCGTCTGTGTCCCCGCCTTCTCGCCGGATACAGTTAACCGCGATTCTGAATAGTCGGTTGGTTGTATCGCCCCGAATTTTTTGACTAATTCACTCGAAACCTTCCATCGGCAAGGCGAGTTTCTTCTTCCCAGTCTGCCCATTCCTCCGCTTCACTTTCATACTCCTGCATTGCAGCAACCCCTGTCATGATTAGGCCTGCAGCGTCGAAAAGGCTCATAAGATCGTGCAGGTGATCTCCCCCATGGCCACGGGACATTGCTGTCAGCTCCGTTTCAGGTTGATTTGCCAATCTGCGACGATAGTCTCGACTATTGGGTAGTCGCCAGAGGTTCAATGCGATTAGTGCGACGATTACCAGCACAATCATCGAACGCACTGCCTTCCCAGCTGTTTCAGGTAGACGGGAGCATCCGATGTCGAGCGCTATGCTGAAGCCGGCGAGGAAGAAAACAATTCCAAACGACGCGTAGCGCATGAGAAACCATGAGAAGTCCTGTCTGGTGATCATCGCGGATAGGACAAACGCTATTCCCAGAACCAGATAGCCGAAGGCGACTCGGCTTGCGATGCGGACTCGCCAGTTGTCGATATTGGAAGAGTTTCTAAGGCCGAGTCGATACAGCCACAACATCGCGAGCATGAGCCCGAATCCCACTACGAACTTTGCTTGCCTAATAACCGTTGGAATGCCTGTCGCATCGTCTTCAACAGCAAAAGGGTATACCCAAAAAATTGATTGGAATCCTACGTTTGAAAGGACTCGGTCAATTTGGCTAAGAGAGGAAGGGCCGAGATGTTGCCACTCGTAAAGAAGAGAATTCGAGTACCAGATTCGTCCTACAAGTAGGATGAGCACGTAAATGCTACCGGGTATCGCCATGCCCATAGCAAACGTAACAAGTCGTCTCCATGCGTGCGGGTGCCGTTCGCTGATAACCGGTGCTAGAGCCAATCCGAATATGGGCACCGCCACAAAGCATAGGATTCCGCCCTCCGAGACGAAAATCGAGATCGTCGTGCAAACAACTGCGGCAGCCAGTAAAAAGAAGCGGCCATTGAGCATGAATTGCTGAAGCAAGTATGCAACGAGCAAGACGGAAATGATGTTGAGATATACATTCGTGTTGGCGAACTGTCTCAACAGTCCCGTGGATAGTGGCAGGCTGCAGGCCAAGAGTAAGGCTAGCAAGGTTGCGAATGTCAGCCTTCCAGTATGGCGCCAAATTGTCACGCCTAGACTTGAACAGGTGGCCGCGTGCGCAAGCAAGATGGTGACACCGAACCACGGGTACCAGATTAGCCCACCGGAAACACTCAGGAGGATCCAATAGAGAAAACGGTGAGCGGAGATCAGGTGACCGTTGTGATCGTCTATGAAGTCTTTCCACTGGTAGCCATCAGCCACCTCCGCGACAATGTCCAGGTCGTCCCTGGAAAATTGGCTCGATACGTCAACGCCACCTACTAATTTGGGCCCCTCCGCTCCCGTGCTAAAAGGGGTGGAAATGACGAACGAGTAGAGAGCCAATGTCAGAATCAGGCAAGCAGCAAAGATGAGGGAGATTGCCCTTACGGATGAAGTTCCCCTGGGTTGCGTTATCAGGATTCGTTTCTGTTGCGGCGGCAAGGCACGTCGTACCAGTGCGATAAACCGGGAGCGCAGCGTGACAATGATTGAGACCAAGACAGTCAACAACGTACTAACGATGAAAGAGACTAGTGCAGCGTTGGGTGGTCGGGACGGTGGTGTCAGAGAACCACGGTCGATCCCGTGGGTATCCTCTACGGCTGGGTTTGTAATCAGTGATCTAATTTGTTCCTGACTAGAATCGAGTAGTTCGTAACTCCACGTTCGGTCGTCGCTCTGGCGTCCTCGTACTAGACCAAACTCTTCCTCCCAACGCAGTTGCTCATTGCTTTCCAGCGACTGTGCCCAACGGATGTCAATACGAGGCCCGCGTGGAGTGATGAGGTACACGACGAACCACACCGACAGATACCCGATGGCGATGACAAGTAGAACGACAAGCGGGCGGTGAAGTTGGAGAGGTCGCATAAGAAATTATTGTTGTCCTTGCAGCCAGTCGCGATACTCGTGGACCTTCGAGACAAAATCCTCGCAGACACGCGCGTCCTTGAGACGCTGCTCATCAACAATTGGCAGCGCTGGAAGCTGCGTTTGTAGGGCACGGGCGAATAATCCAATCCCATTCGTTGAGTATGCCCCACTACAGTCGTGTAACTTAACGCCATCAATGCCGCAGGAAGGCGAGTTGCTTTTAAGAACAAATCCGTGGATTTCCCTGCTGGTCAACTCGCTGGTCCGGCCTTCAGCATACTCAGTCATTAAACCAGTCCAGTCGTAACCACTTGTAACCCCAAGCAGCCGGATGTGACCCTCATCTTCGAACAGATGGACTGGCTCACGTGGTACTCCCATCCCGATATCCACCTCGGGACATATTGGAACCCATTCGAAGTGTTTGCCAAGAACTTCGACGACTGCGTGGCTCCGCTTGTGGTCACCATCGTAACGGACTTCTTCTCCGAGTAGGCAATGACTTATACCGACGCAAGGTTTCATGGAGTTGTCTGGTTTGGACCCGGGAAAACCTCTTCGAGCACCTTCCGACGGTATGCGAATATAGTTTCAACATCACGGCCCACGATGAGACGATTCACTAGTCGGCCACCGATGTGGTCGTAGCGCACAAGGTCACGGGCGATCGTGGTGTTGTCGTCAGGTTCGAAAGTGTGTTGATGGATCCAATATCTATATGGGCCGCGTACTTGCTCATCGACAAACCTGTGTGGCGGGTCCCACACTGTTATACGGCTTTGCCAACGAATCGGTATGCCGCGGATACGCAATCGGTAATCGATTAACGTTCCCTCCTTCATCTCGATGGGATCGGGCGTCAGGACCTGGAACTTTAAGAACCTCGGTGTTAGCCGTTCGAGATTACGAGCATTGCTGAAGAACGGCCAGACTTCCTCGCTTTTTGCCAAGAGCCGCACTTCTGTATCGATTGTGAACATGCGTCATCTTCCGAGAGCTTGGCGCAGGGCTGTTTCGAGTTCTGGATATTGAAACTCGAAGCCGGCTTCTTCAAGTCGCTTTGGCATAACCCGTTTACTTGTCAGTAATTCCGTAGAAAAACCGCCGAGTGCCAATTTAAGCGCGAATGCCGGGGTTGGAAGAAAAGCCGGGCGGTGCAAGACGTTGCCGAGCACGGTGCTGAAATCACCTTGTCGCATAGGGTGTGGGGCAGTGCCGTTGTAGACGCCAACCATCTCGTTATCGCTGATGGCGCGGAGACAAATTGCCACCAGGTCATCGCGGTGAATCCATGACCACCATTGCTTCCCGGACCCCATAGGGCCACCGACTCCCATCTTGAATGGCAGAAGCATACTGGCGAGTGCACCTCCGCCATGGGCAAGCACTATGCCAGTGCGAATGACAACGACTCGAACGCCATGAGTTGTCGCGTTGTTAGCCTCTGTCTCCCAGGCGCTGCTAATATCCGCGAGAAAATCGCGACCAGACGGGTGGTCCTCGGCAAGTTCAGAGTCGCCTTGGTCGCCGTAGTAGCCAATTGCACTGCTACTTACCAACACGGTGGGCCCACCTGTTTGTTCAAGAGCCTTGACTAGGTTACGGGTGCCGATTACGCGGCTATCCTCGATACGTTGCTTCTTTTTTTTTGTCCAGCGTCCGGAGACGGCTTCGCCGGCAAGATGGATTACGGCATTAACGTTAGTGAAGGCAGCGATCGGCGGTGAGTCTGCTACAGGATTCCAGGCGAAAGCCTCAGTTAACTGCGGCACATGCTGCTTGGCTTTGTTGGGGTCTCGGGACAACCCCCAAACTTCATGGTTGTTGCTGGCAAGAGTCTCGCTGAGTTTACTTCCAATGAATCCAGTAACGCCTGTGATCAGGACACGCATCACGGTCTCCTCAATTCGAGCGGGTTCGCAACGAAGATTCTATCGGCCAACGTTCTGCACTATTTCGTATGGATTTGGTCGGTCATCAATTTCTTGTGTTATTGCCATGGGCTGCACATGGGGCCTCTAGTAGTGCGTGCACAATGAACCACTCCGAACCTCGGCGGTAGCCGAACAACTCAGCGCAAGCCATGAAGAACACTCTCCAATGATTAAATTGCTTGTGTGCCTCTTTGCGCCCGTAGCTAGTGGCCAGCAGCTCGAGGACCGCCTGTTGATTTTCAGAGAGTCGTGCCAGCCAAGCTTCGCAAGTTCGTTGATAGTGGCGGCCATTGATCTGCCAGCGGTCGATGATGTTCATAGTCCCGGCGAACCGGTTGAGCAGGTTAGCTGAGGGCATAATGCCGCCACTAAAAAAATGTTTCGCCATCCACTCGTTTGAAGCGCCGGCGATAAAAGGATAAGCAGTATTCCGGTGAGCGAAGTGGTGCACAAAAAGCAAGCCATCAGGCTTCAACCACTGTCTGATCCGGTCAAGAAGAAGCCGGTAGTTACGCATGTGCTCGAACATTTCAATCGAAAGGATTCGATCGAAACGGTTGTCGGGCTGAAAGTCATTCACGTTGGCTCGGATGACATGCAAGTTGGTGAGCTTCAGTTCAGACGCGCGCGCATCAATGAAGGCCTTCTGTGTTGTGGAATTCGATATGGCTACGATGTCTGAATTCGGTAAGTGTTCGGCAAGAAATAGCGACAAAGAACCCCAACCACACCCAAGATCAAGAATCCGTTGCTTGTTGCCGAGCCGAGCCCGTTCCATATAAAGCTCGAGCATTGCAAGTTCTGAACTCTCCAGGTCATCGAAGTCTTCCGGCCAGTATCCGCTGCTGTACTTGAACCGCGGCCCTAAAATATGGCGAAAAAATGCGGTTGGTACCTCGTAATGCTGTTTATTTGCCTCATTGGTCTTTGTCGCAATTGGGCCGGTCTCGAGATCGTCCCAGAAGGCGTCCTGTTTAGCGGCATTTCTAGCATCAGATTGCTGCCGGAGCCGAGTACGGAGCTGGTGCCGAATCCCGAGACGGATGATTGAGTCCGGGAATAGACCATTCTCAAGCAACGGCTCGTACCACATCACTACTTCTCCAAGCCTTCTTTTAAGACATGGTTGCTTGGACCCTGTACATCCCACACCAATCCCAACCATGAAAGAACCACAATCACGTAATGGGTCGAGTCGACTTCCCACCAGTAGAATCCCTGCCGCTCCGAGTTTGGGTACCGGTGGTGGTTGTTGTGCCAGCCTTCGCCCCCAGTCAACAATGCCAGGAGCATGCTATTGGTACTTTCTTCCCCGGTTTCGTAACGTCGTGATTCAAAGGTGTGGCCCGCCAGCGTGGCGTGCAGGTGATTGCTCTTAGCATCGTGTGTCCTAGCTCACCGAATGCAATTCGAGACGAACTTGCCACACTGCGCCGCCACATCGGCGACGATACAGGTCTGATCATTGGTGGCCGTGGAGCAATGGAATTTGAGGATACGGCCTCCGATGTAGGGGCTTTAATTGTTGAGGACTTGTCTGGATTGCCAGCTGCTCTAGCCCTCTTCATCTAATTATTTGATGCAACAGGCACGTGGGGTGTTACGCCCTTTTGTGCCTCAATCTTTGATCCGATAGCTGTCGTCTGTTGGGCGAACAGGGCGAGCAAACCACAGAGGCCGACGTAGGTTGTTAGGTCCCGGGGCTGGGCGAGTTTGAGCCAGCCATTCTTTGTACAACTCATGGCTTCGGGTGGTGTCTACTATGACGTCACCATAGCGATCGTTGGGTCGCGCCGGTTCGATACGTACTTTTTGGTGCCAACAGTGCATCCCAGAGACCGGATCTGGTTGTACGGGAAAGGTCAGGTTTTGATGGACTCCGGCGTCAGTCCACCAGACACGAGATGAGTCAGGATCGTTTGATTCGAACGGACCGATACCATCCAGTTGCTTTACTCTCCAGAGGCCACCGTCCCCACCATCAATTGGATTTTCACTCAACGCAACATTGCTTGCGGCCCATTTGTTAGTTCCTTGTGAGTTGGGCAGGCGCCACCGGCCGATATGGTGCGAACAGGCAATAATGCCCGGCCTCATACCTTCGGTGACCCAGGAGCGGACCACGAAGTATCCGATGGCTGTGTTAACTCGCACCAAGCCATCGGTTCGAATGCCGAGGCGTTCCGCGTCGACTGGGTGAATCCAAAGGGGGTTGCGATGCGAAATCTCGACCAGCCACTTGGCGTTTGCCGATCGCGTGTGAATCAGAGTCGGTAGACGAAACGTCGGTGTCAGGACGACGTCACCAGCCTCGCGGTTGAGACTGCTCCAGTGGACTTGTGAGCGGATATAACCAGGGATAGAGTGCTCCGGCCAGCCCCATTCGACCATGGTAGGTGAGTAAAACTCTAGCTTCTTTGATGGCGTGGAGAAGCCGGCGAGTTTTTTGCCGTCGATCTCGATTCCGGAAGCGCTTGGCCCTTTTTCTTTTTCGTAGAAACGGTAGTCATTCTTCTTGACTTGGAAGGCTCCGTAACGGCGCATGTACTCGAGGGGCGTCAAATTTTCTGCGGCTGCTGCCTCCGGTAATCCAGGTACGCTGTTTTCAAAAATCCATCGGTACGAATCTTCCACAGTGAGTTTTTCACCCTGCTGATAAGGGGACTCGAACCATTTACGGATGCCTAAGGAGCCATCGGGGTCGATACGCCATGAAAGCTCTATCCAAAATTCTTCCTCTTCCCACACCTCACCAGGGTTTGCCTCCCAAGTGAAGTCGAATTCTTTTCCATTTCTTTCGCCAAAGGTGCGCAAAACCGGTTGGCGGAACCCTATCCAGGAGCCAGCCGAAGTTTCCTGGCTCATGATGTCGTGGCGTTCGGGACCCAGGCCCATAGGCAAAACGTAGTCGGCCCAGTAGGCGCTTTCGTTCCAGGTTGGTGTTAACGCTGCATGGCAACCGATCTTGTCTTCGTCCCGTAGCGCTTCGATCCAGGTGAAGCCGTCTGGATTGGTCCAAGCTGGGTTGTACACACGCGTGAAGTACATAGCCAAGCGACCACGACCTTCTTTCAGGAAGTGTGGCAAAAGAAACGACAGCTCATGATGCGACAGTGGATATTCGCGCGGCCAAGCAAGTTCGTTCCACTTGTCTTGCGGTGGAGGCTTGGCGAACGGTGCAGCCACGAACTTGTCCTTGGAGGCCAGGTTGGTTCCACCAGGCGTGGCGACACTTCCAGTCAAGACGACTAGCCACTCAAGACATCGCGCAACTTGCCAACCACCGAGATTCCCGGACGCAGCTGACCGCCAGACGTGCGTCGAGAGGCCGCCGCGGGCACGCCCCACGGCCCGTGCTACTTCGATGATTGTCTCTTCTGGTACACCGCTCTCAGCCGCAGCAAATTGAGGCGTATATTCCTTATAGAGTGTCTGTATTACTTCGAAGAATACGTCGATACCGTCGCTTCCCGCGGCTGAACCACCGAGGCGTTGCGCACGTTCATGTGCCTGTGGGTGTTCCGCGCTCAGGTATTCTTCCCAGTTGACCCAGCGGCGGACAAAGTCGCGGTCATGCAGGCCTTCGTCGATGATGACGTTGGCAATTGCGAGCAACACTGCAGCCTCGGTCCCCGGCCAAGTCGGCAGCCAGTGATCGGCCATCGAAGCTGTATTCGACAGTCGCGGGTCGAGAACGGCGATCTGTGTGCCTCCTGATTTGGCGTCGATAATACGTTGTGCGTGTGGGTTGAAGTAGTGACCTGATTCGAGGTGTGCGGAGATCAGGAGGATGAACTTGGCTCGCTCGTGATCCGGCGAGGGGCGGTCGGCTTGGTGCCAGAGGGCATACCCTAACCGCGCTCCGGCGGAGCATATGTTGGTGTGTGAGTTGTGAGCGTCGACTCCCCAGGCTTGGATCACCCGATCCATCGTGCCGTCGTGCCCAGGTCGCCCAACGTGGTACATGATTTCATCGTCACGATCTTCGACAATCGCCGCACGCATGCGTGCGGCGATGTCGTCGAGTGCATCGTCCCAACTCACCCGAGCCCAGTCCCCAGAGCCACGCTCGCCGACCCGCTTCATTGGATACAGGATCCTTTCCGCGTCGTTGACCTGGTTGATCGTCGCCGGGCCTTTCGCACACGTACGCCCACGGCTGCCCGGGTGTACCGGGTTACCTTCGAAGCGCCGAATCTTGCCGTTGGCTTGATCAACGTAGGCGAGCAGCCCACAACCGGATTCGCAGTTGAAACAGATTGTTGGCACTAGTGAATAGCGACGCTCGACCTTGCGTGGCCATGTACCCGCGTCAAACTCGACCCAGTTATCCCAGTCCTCGGGCCCTGGAGCGCTGCTTAGTGTCCAGCCCTCGTCTTGTTCTGGGTATCTGCCAGTTCTATCGGGCATTGGTTATCAACTCAAGGGAGGCGCCTGGCCCGCTAGGTTCCAGGCATGTTCATAGAAGGCTAGACTCGCGAGGGATGTGAGGCCAGCGAACACGCCGACGGTGACGATTGGCTCTCCCCAAAGAGCGCACCCCACCGAGAGCACGGCGAGGCCGATACCCATCCAGAAGTACTTAGCATAGCGTCCATAGAGCATGATGTGAGCAGCTTTGGCCGCATCGTCCGTTTTCTCGCAACGGAGCACACGGATGGCTTCGTCGAAAGCGATCAACGCTAGATGAACCATTAGAGTCGCTGCGAGAAAGCGGGGTAATTTGTGGCCGAGGCTGGATGAATAGGACGACAGGAGCACAGCGATACCGGCGCCGGCGGCGAGAGCTTGTACGGACAGATGCAAGGATAAAAGCGGACTTTGCCAGAAATCCCGAGCCTTGGCTTGGGCGAAGAGGTAGCCACTGTAGCCTGCAGTCGCCAGTGCTGCTGCGACAAGTGGCCAGCGGATTAAGCGTAATAATAAGGGACTGTGCTCGTAGCCCATGCGGGCAGCTAACACCGTGCCGCTCCACATCATCGCCAGGGCGCCGAAGGCTGCGATGATGAAGGCCCCCCGAGCTAGCCAAGAATCCCAATTGGGCCGCGTCAAGATTGTCCAGAAGCGAGATGGTCGTTTGAGGTCCGCAACAAGAAGAGCGCCCGTGATTGCCAGGAAAAACAGGCCGACCAAGGGTGCCGCAATTGTTATTGACCCTTCGTTAATGCCTATCCATGGCGCCAGCGCAGCTATTAGAAGAGCTCCGGCTGCAAGTGATTTCGTCCACAAGTAGGCTGATACTCTCCAACCCCACACTGCCTCTTCGTGGTACACGTCGTACACGGTCCGGCTTGGTGCCAGCCCCTCCCAAGCACCCGTATAGAAATCCGCTTCGCCCCGCATTGCGGCAGTGGCGAGTGCTTGTGCGGCGGCGGCTGGCGGCAGTTCAGAGGATAACCAGCCAACCGGCGGGGTTCCGGATGCAGAAGGAATGTCACCTGAATCGTTGTCCTTAGCTGGCTCTTTGTGTCTGGTCGTTGACCTATTCAAATGCTTCTGCGCCGACTCGGTTGATGTCGTCAACCCGTTGTTGGGATCGAACCGTGAGGTTATGTAGTTCGTCTTTTCAACGCCTCGACGGTCGGCCCACAGGTAGCCACCACTTGGGTCCGCCATTCCAGGTGTTAACGCGGTCGATTCCCCCTCAATATAGAAGACTTTTGGACGTGTCCCCTTTTCTGGCTTGCGAACGCTGACCTGCCTGTTGGAAATCAGATGCGATACCCGTGAAGCGGGGTCGTCCATGTCACCAACGACAATAGACTCCGTTGGACATACTGTTGCGCAGGGAGGTTCCATTTCATTTTCGACCCGGTGAGCACAGAAATTACATTTCTCTGCCGTGCCATGGTCGGGATGAATGTACAGCGCATCGTACGGACAGGCTTGCATGCACGCCTTGCAGCCGATACATGCTTCACGGTCGAAGTCGACTATGCCGTTTTCGCGCCGAAATAAGGCGGTCACTGGGCAAATTGTCATACATGGAGCGTCGTCGCAGTGGTTACAACGCAAGACAGAAAAGAATCGCCGAACATCAGGGAAGGCTCCCTTCTCTACATATTTCACCCATGTTCGGTAAGAGCCGATGGGTACATCATGTTCCGCCTTGCAGGCGAGCGAGCAGGCGTGACAACCGATGCAACGGCTCTGGTCGATGACGAAGGCGTAGCGCATATGTGCAGCGGGAGAAGGATCTACGTGGTCTGATAACGCCGAAGGTTATCACTGCAACGTTGCACCGGCATCGCTGCTGAGCGACCCTCTTATGATCATGCAAGCTACAGCTCCTCATCCTGTTGATCTGTTCACTGCTGTCCTGGAGGCTACGGGTGGCGAAATCGAACGGATTAGTGAGCCGCGCCAGGTGGCGAGTGCTATCGCGAAAATAGTGCAAGGGCAGGGTGCCCGCGAGGTTCTCTACGAGACGACAGACATCGCAGAGGAGATGAACCTCAAGCTTTTACTTACTGCCTACGGTATTGAACTGGTGTCGGTCGAGAACGCTGGAGAGAAGGCGGCCGAGTTTCGCGTCTCATTGACTGGCGCCGAACTGGGCATTGCCGAGACTGGCACCTTGGTTCTTGGTGGGCAACCTGGTGGTTGGGGCCTTGCCAGCGTTTTGCCGTGGGTACACGTTGTTCTGTTGTCGGCAGAGGCGATCTTTGCCGACCTGCCCACTGCCTTCCAAGTTTTGGAGACTCGCATGAGCGCCGGGGATCGTGATTGGGTATGGATCACTGGCCCGTCGCGGACAGCGGACATCGGTCACACCCTTGTAATGGGGGCGCACGGACCTAACGCGCTAAACGTTGTGGTGGTCGGATGAGCGGCTCGCGAGGAAGGCGAGACCTAGCGGCCGAGATTAAGGTGGCGGTTGGCGATCAGAATCTCAAGGGTGCTCTGTTTCACGCCGTCTCGGGTGTCAATGAAAAACGCCGTGAAGTCATTGCTCGCTTTCCCGGCTATGAACAAGCATGTGAAGCGGCGCGGAGCATCAAGGAAGAAGCGATCGCTGACCTGCCAGCCATCATTGAACAGTTAACCAAATCGGTGGAACAACAGGGTGGTCACCTGCATCGTGCTGAAAATGGTGAAGAAGCCTGTCGTATTATCACTGAAATCGCAAAAAGTAGTGGCGCCCAGCGAATTACTAAATCGAAGTCGATGACCAGCGAGGAGATTCACCTTAACGCTGCGCTGGAAACGGCTGGTCTCTATGTCCGCGAAACTGACCTTGGCGAGTACATCGTGCAGCTTGCCAATGATCGACCCTCGCACATCGTAGCGCCAATCATCCATATGTCAGTCGACGATGTGCGCTGCGTGTTTCGAGAGAAACTCGGCGTTGAAGATCCTCCCGAAGAACCTGCCGAGCTTACTCAGTTGGCGAGAGAAAAACTGCGCGCTGATTTTCTTTCCGCTGACCTTGGGATCACCGGAGCCAACTTCTTGTTAGCTGATACCGGTACTGTGGTCATCGTCGAGAACGAGGGGAACGCCCGCATGACGACACAGGTGCCACCGGTACACGTGGTAATTGCTGGCATTGAGAAGATTCTGCCCCGTGCTGCGGACTTGCTGCTGTTTCTACAGCTTCTGCCGCGCACTGGGACGGGGCAGATACTGACTTCGTACCTGTCGTTTATTTCGGGCCCTGGGTGGGGAGCGTCGCCGATGATCAACGGTGCGGCCCGCTCGTTTCATGTGGTCTTACTCGACAATGGCCGTATGGCGATGCGTGACGACGAACTGTTGTCTGAAGCGCTTTATTGCATCCGCTGTGGTGGTTGCATGACCGTGTGCCCGCCCTACCAGGTAGTTGGTGGACACGTGTACGGCGGCCCAACCTATCACTCGGGGATCGGTAACGCTTGGGAGGCTGGCGTTCGTAGCCTTGACACGGCTGCCGACTTCAATGCCTTATGTACAACCTGCTCTCGCTGTCAGGATATTTGCCCGGTGAAAATCGATATACCGTGGATCAACACCGTGATCCGCGAACGTATCGCTCTCCAGCGATTCCCCCAGCGCGGCTTGATCGAACGCCTTGTCTACGATCGTGTTCTGCCCGTCCAGGAGGATGGATCAGTGAGCCTTGAGAAGCGCCTATTCTCGGATCCGGCGAGGGTCTATGCCATGAGCCGCCAGGGCGTTTGGAGCAACCTCATGCGATTTCGCCCGGCTCGTGCTGTCTTGTCCCGTTTTGTCGGCCTCTCTTCCGCGCGTACTTTGCCGTTGCCCAACTCGGAGACCCTGGCCGAGTGGCACCGTCGACGCGGGGGTCGCGTGGTGAAAACCCGGTATCAGGTGCAGCGACTCAGCAACGACCGTCGTGGTTCGACGGTGTTCCTGTTTGCAGACTGCCACACTGAGCATGTCGACACGGATGTCGGCAAGGCGGCAATTTCATGCCTGGAGAAATGCGGTAAAGGGGTGGTCCTCGTCGCAGGGCAATGTTGTGGACGTGGTGCCCTCTCGCAGGGCTTGTTGGAAACAGCGAGCAGGCAGGCCAAGAAGCTTCAGGAACTTCTGGCTCCAGCAGTAAAGACGGGGCAGGCTGTCGTTGGTATCGAACCTTCCTGTCTGAGCGCGGTGGTTGACGATCACGCCAAGTTGTTACCTGGAAGCGATGCTGCCGAGGTCGCGTCCGGAACCTTTGAAGTCCTGGAATTCTTACTTGCCGAGCTTAGTGCCGTTGGTGCTGCAATGGACGGGGGGGAGACTTCGGCCTGGACCCCAGTTCCTGATGGTCGACTCTCGCCGTTGGTGCTACACGGCCATTGCCAACAGAAAACCCTGGGGTGGCTTCCCGCTGCGGTAAAGCTGTTGGGCTCAATCCCCGGGATGGAGGTCCAGGTGACATCAGCCGAATGCTGTGGCATGGCAGGATCTTTCGGTTACAAAGGCGATTACTATCCTATTAGCGAGGAGTTGGGTCGGCGCTTAATGACTGAACTCGATGAACTCGCTGGCGCGGCAAATCAGGCGAGAGGTGTGCAGATGACCTGCGGATACCTTGCCTGCGGCACCTCATGCCGGGCGCAAATAGCTGATATCGGAGGATGCGAGGCCCGTCATCCGGTTGAATTGATCGACCAAAGGCTTACTAAGCGTTAGCCGCGACCGTTTGAGTGGGTGACATGGACGGCAATTCTCGAGTCAAACATCCGCTGCGTGGGCTACTTGTAGCCCAGTTCCTCGGTGCGTTCAACGACAATGCATTAAAGGTCTTCGTTGCCCTGATGGCGATGAGAAACCTAGCACTGACGCCAGGAACCGTCGCATTTGCAGGCGCATCGCAGGTTGAGGCTACAAAGGCGTTTGTTGCCTTGACATTGCCCCTCATGCTGGTGTCATTGCCGGCAGCTATGGTCGCCGATCGCTTTAGCAAGCGCACCGTTATCGTTGTCATGAAGTTCCTTGAGATCTGGCTAATGGGCGCAGTTGGCTACAGCCTGTATCGATACCCTGAGGATGCCACCCTCCCGTTCATGATCCTCGCCTGCATGGGGGCACAGAGCGCCCTGTTTAGCCCGGCCAAGATGGGAATTCTGCCCGAGGTGTTGCCGAAAGAAAGGCTATCGGCGGGTAATGGTCTTCTGCAGATGTGGACGACGTTGGCGATCATCATCGGAACTGCGGCCGCTGGCCCATTTTCAGACTTATTTGGTGCCACGCGCCCGTGGATAGTGGGCAGTATCCTGGCTGTCTTGGCCTTGGTCGGCTTTGCGGCTTCCCTCACCGTGCCCCGAGTTCCCGCATCGCGTTCCAAAAGTGATGGAAGTGGCACGTTCCGTGGGGCCGGCAAGGTAATTCGCGAGGACCGCACCTTGCGGCTTGTCATCATGGGAGCCGCCTACTTGTGGGGGATTGCCAGCTTGCTTGGACAGAACATACTCGTCTACTCAAAGGCAACTCTAGAGCTCTCTGACACACTGTCGAGCTTGCCACTTGCAGTGCTAGGTATTGGTATCGCGGTCGGAAGTGTACTGGCGGGGAAACTATCGGCAGGTAAAGTGGAACTTGGTTTGATCCCGGCAGGCGCCGTTGGCATGGCGTTAGTCACCTTGGGGATGGCGATATGGGCGCCACAAATCGTCGGCACGTTAATTGTGATGATCCTGCTTGGTGTTTCGGGCGGATTAATCATCGTTCCGATCCATGCCCTTATCCAGTGGCACGCACCTTCAGAAAGACGCGGTGCGGTCATCGCGCTGGCCAACATCCTGATTAGTGCAGCTATTCTGGCCGGATCGCTGGGCGCCTTCGGACTCGCTGTTGCTGGGGTCTCACCAAGAGGCATCATGCTAGTCGCCGGACTTGTTGTAGCTGCGGGAACTTACTGGTCTTTGCACTTGCTGCCCGAGGCGTTCCTCCGGTTGGGATTCGTGCTTGTGACCCACACGGTTTACAAACTGAGGGTGGTCCACCCCAAGCGTGTACCCCATGACGGACCAGCCCTGCTAATTCCGAACCATGTTTCATTTATCGACGGGCTGATTATGCTGGCGAGTTCGGACCGACCGATCAGGTTTGTTATAGACGCGCGCTATTATGATATGCGGTTACTGAACCCCTTCCTGTCTATGTTGCGGGCGATTCCGATGCCACTCGGGGCAGGCCCGAAGCCATTGTTACGGGCGTTACGTGACGCTGGTAAGTTGCTTGATGAAGGGGAGGTCGTGTGTATCTTCCCGGAGGGTCAGATCACACGAACAGGCATGCTGGGGTCCTTCCAGCGTGGTTTCCAGCGAATCGTTGCTGGTCGCGATGTGCCGATCATCCCCGTGGCAATTGATCGTGTTTGGGGCAGTATCTTTAGCCGCTCGGGCGGCCGATTCGTTACCAAGATGCCGTGCCGACTGCCTTACCCAATTACGGTTATATTTGGTAATCCGCTTCCGTCCGGGATGGAGATCCACCAGGCGCGAGCGGCGGTGCGAGAGCTTGCTACCGAGGCATGGAAACTCCGCAAGCCGGATAGTCGGCCCCTGTACGCGCGTTTCATAGGTACCGCCCGGCGCCGGCCTTGGTACTTTTCAATGGCTGATGCTAGCCGACCAAAAATGTCGCGTTTTGCGACTGTGGTTGGTTCGATCGCACTAGGCCGGACCCTGAAGAATTACTGGGAACGGCAGCAACGCGTCGGCATTATGTTGCCGCCCAGCATCGGTGGGGCCCTGGTGAACTTTGCTGCCGCGATCGCCGGGCGCACTAGCGTCAATCTTAATTACACGAGTGGCAAGGTGGGCCTCGAGTTAGCTTGTGAGCAGGTTGAACTGAAAACGGTGGTCACCAGCCGTAGGTTCATCACCAACGCCAATCTCGAGCTGCCTGAGAATATCGAACCTATTTGGATCGAAGACTTGGAAACGGAAATCAGTGCTCGCACTAAGATGGTCGCCACGCTGCTCGCCCTTTTCGG